>JAABUY010000041.1_pt1 | contig 284540 bp, 181 predicted proteins | sample 5560271 | NCBI WGS metagenome assembly JAABUY01 (sample SAMN10711886, study PRJNA513374) | rock metagenome | isolation source: Antarctica rocks | place: Antarctica: Victoria Land, University Valley | reverse complement strand
CTTTAAAGTAATAAATAACGCGGTTAGCTTAACTATTATATTATTAGATATATTAAATATCTTAAGTAGTTAGTCTTAAATATATTAATAATTACCTAGAGTTCTAGCTTCTTAGAGGATTCCTTTAGTATATACCTTTATAAGGTAGAATATTAGGGATAGGAAACTTAACCTACCCTTTTAATAATAGGTAATTACTTCTTAATTATATATTATAATATAGAAGTCTTTAAATACTTTCTTAATATAGTTTCTATTTATATTAACCGCTATAAATCCTATATAAGCTGTAGGATATATATAAATAACCGGCTAGTCTAAGATATTACACGTAGCGTTAAGTTAGATTACTTAAGTATAAAGTAATTCCTCTATATAAGTATATTCTAGAGTAGGTATATCCTTATTTATTAAGGCCTTAATTTTAATCTTTATACTTTATAACTAATTTTTATATTTAATTATAGAGATCCTAGATATTACCTAATTACTATTATCTTTAAATTAGCTAATAGGGGACTCCTAGCCTAGAAAGAGGAGCTTTACTTTATATATAAGTAACTTTTTAATTTTTATTATAGCCTTATTACCTACTATATTTTTAGTAGGCTTATAATTACCCTTAGAGTAGTTATCCTTATAGTATTAGTAAGTATTAGGATTTATATAGACCTTACTACTAGTTAAACCTAGGTCTTTATCCTATATATAAGCGGTTATAATATTTCTATAAAAAGGTATCTTAGATCTAGAGTAAAAGCTTATAGGAATATTAAATAAGGTATACTATATAAGTAAGGGTAAACTTATAAATAAAGTAAGTTTACCTACTACTATTTATAACTTAAAACCTAGTTTTATCTTAATATTAGAATACCTAGAAGCGGATACCTTAAGGTTAAATATTTAAAGTAAGAGCTTTATAATAAGGTTATAAGTCTATTTATTAGTAAGTAATATTATTTTATAGTAAGGAGTATTTATATATATAAATTATAAATACTTACTTACTACTACTCTAGGCCTTAAAGGTCGAGGAGAAATAATAAGTAATATATTATTAATAAGAGGTTAGTATTATATAAGTTAATTCTAGGTAATATTTATATAACCGCGTTATATACTAGTTAAGTAAAGTAAAATAATAAGACTATTTATTATTAATATAACTTATTTTACTAAGGCTTTTATTACTAAGTTCTAAATAATAGTAAGTTTACTTAAGGATATTTTAAAGGTATAAAGGCTATCTTTTATTATTAAGTTTAAGTATTAATATTAGATAAGCTCTTACTAGGTAAGAGTAGGTAATTAGTAGAAATTATAATATAAAGGATAGATTATTAAGTTTCTATAAGTAGTAATTAGTTTATAATCCCTAATATAAGTAAATATAAGGTAGATACTAGCTATATTAACGCGGTATTAGGAGTAAAGTATTAATAATATTAAACCGGCGCTTATTTAATCTATTATATTTAAAGGCCTTAAATAATTTTACTTTTATAATCTTCTATTAATTAGTCTTTCCTTATATATATTATAAAATAGGTATAAGTATATAAGTAGAATAATTATATTTACCTAGCTACTATATATTAAGGCTATACTTCTAGAAATATCTAACTAGAATAAGTTTAATAAACCTTATCTTAATATAACTTAAGCCTAAGTTTAAGCTCTAATAGTAACTATTATATATATAATTAACTAACTTCTATTACTAGGATAATAGATATATAAATCTCTTTTAAAGTTTACTATTTATATTACTATTATTAGAGGCTTTTAAGTTTTCTAGGGGTTTATAATAAGTATAATAATAGTAGGTCTAGTAAGAGATAGATAATAATAACTATTTAGGTATATTATATAATTAATTAGTAAAAGAACGCGTTTTATAATAATAGAACTATTAAAGTATTTAACTTACTACTAGTTATAATATACTTCTAAAAATTAGGAAGTATAACCTAATACTTATATTCTACTACACGCTTCTAAGAGATACCTACTCTCTAATTAAAAATTATACTACGCTAATATATCTACTATATAGTAATTATAATAGTACTAGATATTATACTTATATAAAGTATTAAACCTATTTAGGTAGATATAAGGTTATAAATTTATTAATATATCTATCTTATTATAGCCTTATTTACGTAGTAGACTTAAGACTTAATAGTTATACTTATTATAAAGTAACTTACTACTAATACTAATAGACTTCTTATCTTCCTTAATATTATACTTAAAAATTCTTACTATTATATAATTATAAAGCGAGCCTTAAAGGTTAAACTACTTACTAGGAATATAAGAGAGGTTAATATAAAGTATTAGGATACTAGTACGCGGATAAGAGGTAATAAAGAAGAGCTAGTAATACTCTTAGATATTAAAGATAAAATACTTAGCCCTTCTACTACCTATTATATACTACTACTTAGCTAGATTACTTTTATAAATATATACCCCCTACTTATATTAATACTATTATATATACTATCCTTAACTTAAAGTATATAGATTTACTATTATTTATTCTAGGTTAAGGAGTAAAGGAGCTTATTTAAGCTATCTAAGTATTATATTACCTAGGTATAAAAGATTTAAATCTACTATTCCTAAAGATAGTTATAATTAGTAATTAAAGTATAAGGAAGAGTTCTCTTATTAAGGGAATAAGTAAAATTAAAGTTCTATAAAGTACGGGTATATATACTTAATACCTATTAGAGATTAATCTAATAGAGGATACTAATCTAGAAGGCTAATAGAGTTATAAAGTCTTCCTTTATAATAAGTATATTTATTAGAGTAGCCTAAAAGAGTATATAATAAATACTTAACCTTTAAGTCTTTAAGTAGACTTAGATAGCGAGGATTATCCTTTTATATATATTACCTTAAAGGATAATATAATAGATACCCTAGAGTGTATTTAACTAGTTATACTTAATCTAAATAGCTCTTATAAAAAGTATAAGCTAGGAAACCCTCTATTAAATTATATATACTAGGTTTAATTCTTACTTAATATTATCTATCTTAATATCTTTAGTCCTAGCCTCTTAAACTTATCCTTCTTTAATCTACTAGGTATTATTAATATATCTAAAGTCTTAAATAAAGCCTATCTTATAAATCTTATTTAAAACCTAGTTAAGGAGTATATTAAAGCTCTAGATTATATTAATCTTCTTATACTTATTATAACTTATAATATAACTAATTCTAGTACCTTTAATTTAATCTAAGAAATAAAAGTAGAACTTAGGATTATAAGCTATTTAACTAAACCTAATTAGATAATAAGAGAGGATATACTTAATTAATTAATAGGCTATAATAGGTAAGAGTTTATAAAATAGAAAATAATAACTTTCTTTATTAAGGGTTAATATAAAATCTTCTAGGCTTAAAGTATTAAGATATACTTAAGTTATAAGTTTAAATTAATATTAATTTATATTAATTATAATATATATAGTCTTAAAGTTTTATAAAGAGGATTAGAAAGTAATTCTTAAATAATAAGTATCTTTAGTTTTATAAATAATAGAGGTTCCTCGCTATAGTACCTTACTATTAATAGTTAGTTTTTAGTACCCCTTTAAACTTTTAAAGGTTTCTCTATTATAGATATTAAGTAGTAGTAATATAATAGTAGTAGTAATATATATATAAGTAATAGGTAAGTAATAGGTAAGTAATAGTAATAGTAATAGCGATAGTAATAGGGATAGGGATAGGTAAGTAATAGTAAATTCTACTATTAAAAAAGAGGCGGCTCGCGAGAGGAATAAGTAGAGTCTATCTAATATTTAGTTATAAGGTCGGTCTATTAAGTAGTAGGTATAACCTCCCTATTTAGCTCTATTCTATTAAAGCTACGCGTCTATTAGGCCCTTATAATAAAATTATTAAATATTACTAGCTTAAACTATCTACTTATAAAAGTTAGTCTTAATTAGGAAGTTTAGAATAGTAAAATATACTATTAAGCTATCTACCTTTATAATTATTAACTACGTCGCTATTTTAAGATATATACTTTAAATTCTATTATATATACCTTTTTATAAATATAGACTATTTATTAATTATTAAGACTACTTACTATCTACTTTTTAAGTTAATTACCTAGTCTACTATTTAAATATCTACTAGATAGTAAGCTTTATATCTCTATCCTTTATACTCTAAGTAATAATAAGATATCTAGTAATTTTATAAGTAAGCGCTAATCCTTAGCTTAACGCGCTAAGTCCGTCTTTATTAGTATTATCTTACTAGGGGGTTTTAGACTTTTTTATAGTAGGGGAAAGAATAAAGGGGAGGGATAATAAAGAATAGAAAGATAAGAAAGGGATAGAATAAGTAGGAGGCGTAGAAGGATTAGGAGGAATAGAAGTAATAAAAGGGATAGAAGGGATAGAAGATATTAATAAATAAGGATTTATATAATAAAATAATAGGATTATATTATTATAAAGTATATATACTAATTTTAGTACTAGATAAATAGAAAGTAGCTTTATAAGAGAAGATAGCTAGGATTATACTATTAACTCTTATACCCTAGGCGTAAAATACTATTAATACTATTATAAGTACCTAATCTTTATAACTATTAAATAGAATAAATTATAATACTATATAAAATATAAAATATATTTATAAATATTCTTTAATTCTCTATTTATATACTTATAAAATAGGATTTAAGTAACTAATAATAGTAATATAAATATCTACTACTATCTAATATAAGTATCTAGGACTTAGCGCGGGCTTAGATATATAATTAATATATTAATAATATATATAAATATTATAAGATAATAATTAAATTATAATAACTATTATATTAATATAATTAATAGTATTTATCCCTATATCTTATATACCTCTATCTCTAAGTTTTATAAAATAATATTATAATAAGAGGAAATTATCTTCCTAATAGTAATATAATATATATAAAAGAATAGTACTTTAAATTATATAAAAGGAATACTAGCTCTACTATTAAGTACTTATCCTATTATAATTAATCTAGGTATATAAGTTTAATTCCTATTTAATTCTAAATTTTATTATATAAGAGGATAATATTATATAAGGTACTTAGCTCTAGAGTAGTATATATATATCTTATATATATACTTATACTAATAATAATTATAAAAATATTTAATTTATATATAAATATATTAAATTAAATATATATAATATAAAGGCCTAGTTATCTACTAATATAATACTAGGATAGGAGTTTCTCTTACTTATTTTTAATATTTTAAAGCCTTAATATCTACTTATATAAGTAATTAGGAGTTTAGGAGTAATAAATTTAAAAGGGATATTAAATAGTAGATATTAATAGTAACCTATTATAAGAGTAATATTTAACTAATTTAAGAATTAAACCCTCTTATTATTATAAGAATACTATTATATCCTCTTTATAAAATCTTAAAAGTATAGATATTATAATTAGTAGGTACTAAGGTTAATAATTCTAAAGAAGTTTAATATTTCTTTTTAAGAATAGAATAGTTTAAACTCTCTACTACTTAATAATATTAAATATTCCTCGCTTATAAATATAGATATAAGCGTAATATTATATAAATATTATAATAGATTTAAGAGGAGAGGGAGAGAAGATATTATATAATATTATATTAGGTCTCTACTTATAACTCGCTAATATATTCTATATTACTACCCCCTTATAATAGCGTTATAAGTAGAGGTAATATTAATACTTCTATTAAGTAATTTTTCTTTCCTATTAGGTATTTTATAGGCCTTAACCTTATTATCTTCCTAAATTAATAGGTAGTTATAAAGGCGTAGCTACGCTTACCTTTATAACTTAATTTTATAAAGTAATATCTTTACTATCTAGCTTATAATAGTAACTATAAATTATAAGATACTAGCTAGTAGGATTTAGATAGTAAGGTTATAAGTATTTCTAAGCCTTAATAAGTAGTAGCTCTTCCTATTCCTTTATATTAATAACCGGCGTACCCTTAGAGAAAGTCTCCCCTATATTAATAATAGGTATTTTACCCTTAAAAGAAGCTCGCTTAATAATTTTATTAGGGGCTATTACCTTTAGGGCTATATTCCTAGTAGGAATTTTATAATAGGTAGGCCTCTTTCTACCTATCTTTAAAGTAGACTTTAGGGTAGGCCCTAGGGGGGGTAAGAGGTTCTTCTACATTAATAGAGTATTATTAAGGAGGGAATTTAATATTTAAGTACTAACTCTATATATATATACTTCTAAGTTAACTCTAAGTATACTAATTTATAACCTTATAATTACCTATTTAAGCTAGGTATAAGATAGGAATATAGTCTTTTAGAGTAATATAAGTTCTATATCTACTTAAGGCGGTTTTTTACTAGGGGAGTAGGTAACTTTTATATAAGTAGTTTTAATCCCGCGTAGAAGCTAACCTATTAAGGCTTAATACTTAGATTATCCTACTTTATAAAGGCTAGTATAAATTTATAATCTAATTATATACTAGCGTTTAATAAATACTTTTAATATTTATTAAATCCTATTATACTTAACCTTTATCCCCTAAGTAGATAGTTATAAATAGCGAGCTTAAAATAGAATATCTATCTAGATCTCCCTACTAATATAATAAGTGTTAAAGTTAAATTATAATAAGTTTACTTAATAAATAGGGGTAATAGGACTATATATATATAATTATTATAAGGAAGGATTTAAGAATAGTAGTAGATTTAATAGATATATCTTATACTATAAGGTTTTAATTTATAACTACCTACGGAAAATTTTATAAAACTTACCCTTACCCCCTCCCTCCTCTTAATAATAGCTACTATTATAACTAGTTATAAAGAGTTAGAAGGATATTAAGGATATAAATATTAATATTATAATAGAAATTAATAAAGACCTACTTACTCTTATTCTAAGAGATAATAACTTTAATACGGGGACTTTCTTATAAAGCCCGCCTAATATTAATATTACTAGGAGTAGGGAGGAAGGGGAGTTAATATACCTATTACCTAACCTTACGCGTTTAAGCTAGTAGTTAATATCCTTATATATTTAAGTTAAGATATTTATAAAGGCTATTAATTATTATATAAGTATAGGTTATAAGCTTATAAAAGTAGATAAAGATCTTATAAGGCTTAATAAAGATTTAGATTATACTAATAAAGATAGAGGAGAGTATTACCTATTCTTAAGTATATATAATTATATATTTATATAATAGGTATATAAAGAGAAAGTAATTAAAGGTAGTCTTAATAGGTTTTTTTATAATACTTAACTTAAATATATATATAACCTCTTAAGTTATAAGAATACTAATATTATAATAGAGTTATAAGATAAGATTATACTAGGTATTAATAAGGATAAATAAAATAAATAAACCTTTAAGGTTATATCTAATATTAATAGTATAAAACTAAGAGAATATAATATTATCTATTAAGATATTATTAAGACCCTTAAATTCCTATTAGGCTATTACCTATTTAAGGAGGATATAGTATTTAAACTTATATACTAGTTTAATAGTAATAAAAGGCGTATATATATTAAGATATATACTAGTAACTAGTAGTAGAAGATATAAGAGAAGCTTCCTATTAGAGCTATTATAATACTACTATTAATTTCCTTAGATAAAATAGTATTTATATAATATAAGGGTAATCTAGCCGTATAACTAGTCTACCTTATTATAAGAAATCTAAAGGTATAAGTATACTAAGCTTAAAAGTAACTAGGTTTAATACTCCTAGTATTTCTACCTATTATACTTAATAATAGTAATTATATTAAATTTAATATATAATATAAGTCTATATTAATTATCTTTAAATATAAGTATATAAGTAGTATATCTAGTATAAGCCTATAATATTAATACCTTCTTAATAATTTAAGACGCCGTAGTTATAAGTCTTAAGATTTTATATATAAATTAGATAATATAATACTACTACCTAGTTATTATAAGCTTTATAATAGATTATAAAGAATAAGTATTAATTACTAGTATTAAGAAGGGCTAATAGTATATAATTTATATAGTACTACTAAATTAATAATAGAACCTTAGCGCTAATTAGCCCCCTTAAACCTACTCCTCTACCTATTCCTAAATCTAGTACTAGAAGGCTAAGGATATACTAGAAAATAATAATATATAAGTATATCTAATATAAAATTTTACTTAATTACATGTAATAGTAGATATATATATAGGAATACTTATTAATATAATATACTAACTCTTAAAGGGCGCGGTTAACTATTTACTTAAATAGGTTAGTCTTACTATTATAGGTAGTATACCTAGTACTAGGAAAATAAAGGGGTTTAAAGGGATATTAAAGGAGGTACTAAGGAAGATATAATTAGATAAAAGATTCTATAATATTCCTCCCTTCCGCGATCTAAAAATTTTTAAGTATTATAATACTATTATATAGTAGACGGGTAAGGATTAATAAGCTATTATATAATAACTTATACTAGTAATTACTCCGCTATTTATAAATTTATATAGTTTAGAAATTAAATATACCTAGGTACTAGTAGACTTTATTCTAATTACTTAATACTAGTTATATAATAATAAAATACTAGGATATCTTAAAGACGCGTTATATTAATTTAATAAATTTAAGACCTATTTTAACTAGTATAAGCTAGTTAATAAGGTAAATCTAGGTAGCTATTTTAATATACTAAAGCTCTATATAATAATATATTATACTAAGTAGATTTAGTAATTTAATATTATAAATAATTATAATAGTAAATATAAAGAGGTAGTATATTACTATCTAGTTAAGGCTTTCTTTAATTTAATTAATAAGTAAGAAAACTTTTAAGAATAACTTATATACTACGCTACCCGCTACTTATAAATACTAGTTATAAAGGATAACCTATTTTAGTTTATAATAAGGCTATCTACCCTAAGAAGGGTAGACCTTATAACTAAGGTATTAATACTTAGTTATAAAGTTAAATTATCGCGTTTTTAATATAAATCTAATAAGTAGTAAATATAAATAGTTTTAGCTACTAGACTAGATAATAGGATCTAGTATATACTATTTATAATATAATAGTATTTATAAGTAGAGGGCCTTATTAAGATACTAGCTATCTTTATATACTAATACTAAGAAGAGATAGATAGGAGGATTATAATTAATAAAAATATAGATAAAAGGGAATATAATTCTAAGTAGGTAGATATATACTTTATCTACTTATATCTATTAATAAGATACTAGAAACTAGATAGGAAAGATCTAGAAGATATAGAAAATCTTATTATTAATAATATAATATATATAATAAATTAGTAGAATTAGAGAAAGTAGAGATATAATTATATCCTAATATAGGAATTAAGGCCTTAGGCTTATATAATATTACTTTATAATTAAAGGCCTACTAAGCGTTAACTTCTTATAATAATATTAGATATAAGGCGTCTAACTACTAAGGGTTAATTATTAAAGTATAATAGAGCCCTTATAAATTTCCTAAGAATTTATAAAGGGGGGGCTTTATATAAGATCTATAAAATAGTAGAAGTAGAATTATAACTAATTAGTATAGCTACTAATCTAAGGATACTTAGAGCGCGTTAACTTATCCTCTTAATAGGAATTATAAGGAGTATATATATTATATAGGTATATATAAGAAAGAATATAAGAAATAATAATATAACTTATATTAATAATTATACTAACTAGGACTTATATAATATAATATATAATAAGAACTCCCTCTAATAGACTAGATAAGTAATAAAATAGAAGGCTATTTTCTTTAAGCTAATAAAAGATAGTAAATTATTTACTAGATAGATAAAACTATAATCTAAGTATTTTTCTTTTCTTAATTACTAGATATAAGAAGGCTTAATATATAATACTATAATTATAATATAATAATATCCTACCTTTTATTCTTCTTTATTAAGAATATAAAATATAGTATTCTATATTATAATACTAGAGTAGCCCTAGTTATAAAGTAATATAATAGATACTTTAAATATTATAATAGGAAAGTAGTATAATAATACTTAAATAATATTATATTTAATATTTATATTTATAATCTACTTAGAGGTAGGGATAAAATATAAGTAATAGACTTTCTATAATATATATATTACCGCGTATACTTCGTAGGTTTATTAATAAATAATACTATAATATTAATATATATATAATAATTTATTAAGCTTATAAAAATTAGCTACCTAGACTAGACTTAATAGGAATAAACCCTAGGGATTTTAATAATATAAGATAGTCTGCTAAGATTATAAAGGATATACTAGAAATTAATAAAACTACTTATATATTTCTTCTTACCTAACTATAAAAGTAATTAGAATCTATAAGACTACTAGGTTAAAGATTAAATATAAAGAAGGTAAGAGACTACTTATAATCTAGGTTTACTAATATATATAAAGAGTTTACCTATATATTTAATAGTATCCCTAAATAATAGAAGGATTAATATCTCCTCTTCCTTATCTAATAAAATAATTATAATTAAAGGAGATAAATAAGGGCTAAATAACGCCGTAGGGATAGTAGAGAAGATTATAGAATATTAAGCGCTAAATTATCTAGGGATTTAAATAAGAGACTATAATTTATATACTTAGTTAGGGAACCTAATTAATATATAGATTCTATTTACTATACTATATTATATATTAATAATAATATAAATAAAAGTATAATATATATAACTTAGAATATTTAGAAGAGTAATATATATATAAAACTATTAGATATAAATAACCTTAACTTTAAAAAAATTAAGGCCTTAATTAGGTCTAACCTAGGTTATAATAAGATAAAGGACGCTATTATTTATATCTACCCTAGGTTACTAAGTATTATTATCGCTAATAAATAGGAATAGAAGGTAGTACTAGTAGAGATATATACTTAAGGTACTAAGTACTTTACTTTTAATATATAGGGTTTAGTAGCTACTAGATAATATATAATATATATTAGAATAAGTCTTATATATAATATTAATAAGTAGTTTTAACTAACTAGAGTCTAGATAGTATTTATAACGAGGCGCCCTGCGCTTAAATATAATAAAGACATTATATTTAAGAGTAATAGTAGGTATTACTAGTAATAGTATTCCTTATAAATAAGTAATATAGGTTACTAGTACTAATATATTTAATATAGATTAAAGTAATATTAGTTAGTTTATTAAATTCTATCTAGTTTAATTAACTTAGCTTAGCCCCCTAATACTACGTTAAATAAGTTAATTTCCTAATAATTTAGGGGTTTTCCCCTTCCCCTAACTATAGTATTTTTAAATTTATTAATAATAAGAATATAATACCTATTCTCTATACGATACTAATATAGTATATAAGAGCTTAAGACTACTATCCTAAGACGCGTAGTACTTAGTTACTAATATAACCTAACTCTAGAACTATAAGATAGATAAGGACGCGATTATAATAGGTAGAATAATAGGTAGTCTACTAAGTTATTAGTTTTTAATAATAATAATAATTATAGGTAATTAAGTAATAAGGAGAATAAGTAACCTTAAGTTAAAGAGAAGTAAAAACGCGTTATATCCTCTATTAATAATAGATATATATAAATAGAAGTACCTATCTTATACTATATTATAATTATCTACTAATATAATCTAAGGAGAAATTAACTATTAATAAGTCCTATTATAAGAAGTCTAGTAGGGGGAGTAAGTAGTATAATCCCTAATATCCTATTAAACCCTAATACTAATAAGTATTATTATAGTAGTAATAGAATAGGACTATATCTCTAGTAAGATAAGAAATATTATAGTAAGGTAGTCTCTTATAAGATATATACTATTATTATCCCTAATTATATAAAGTATATAAAGGTAATAATTCTTTCTAGTATAATTAAGAGCCTAGGGAAGGGAAGAGAGATATAACTAGAAGATAATCCTATATAATTAAATAGTTAAATAAAAGTCGCGTAGAATAAGGTAACTAAAAGGTTAAGGCTTAAGATTAGAAGTAAGTTAAATAGGGTATATAGTATACCTATTAAAGTTAAAGCTTAAAAGGTTAGTATAATATCTATAATTACCTCTTATCCTAACTAAACTAAGTACTAGTTTATTAACTTATTTAAAGAATAGTATTTATACTCTTTAAACCTTATATAAGTTATAATAATATTAATATATAAATAGAATAGCTTATAAGAGGAGGTAACCGCGTAAGTTAAAGTATTATTAAACCTTCTAACTTTTATATATTATAATATAAGTTACCCCTCCATCTAATATTAGTTTTAATTAAATATTAGGTTTATAATAGAAAGGGTAAATAGGTAAATCCTATCCTAATAAAAGTACTTATAAATATAGTATATAAACTAATAAAGACTAGTTTTACTAATAAGGAAAGTATAAGGAAGTTTTTTAACCCCCTACTTAATATCCTATTAATTTTTATTATAATAATAGTAAGATATTATATATCTAAATACGCGCGTAGTAATTATTATATTAAGAAATTTAAGGGTAAAAAGGCCTAGGGTATATAACTAGCTATCTTACTATATAAATATATAATAGGGAGCTAATTATATACTATTATAAGGCGCTAGTAAATAATATAGTATATATAAGATAACCTAGATAATAACCTTTATAAGAGCCGTATTTATAAGCTTTACTTAAAAGGGGTAGGGGATATACTTTATAATATTAGGGTTATAAATAGAAATAATAATAAGGTAAATAGGAGGGATATTAATAGTAGTTAACTAGATAACCTACTACCCTTAGATAATTTAGATAATAATAAATATAATAGTCCTTTAAGTATTTAAAGTAGGTATTCCTAACTAATTAATATAAAGAGAGATGTAATAGCTAACTTAAAACTATATAAGGTAATAATCCTAGTATTAATTAAATATTATTAAATAGCTCTTTAGAGTATAAGTATTAAACCTTAATACCGCCGTCCTTATATACTAGTAAGGCTTAAGAGGAAATAGTTAATAGTATAATTCTACTTACTCTATCTATCTATATATAGCTAACCTCTTAAATTAGATAGGATAATAACCTCCCTCCTCTCCTTTACTCTACCTTAAAATATAGATATATATTACTAAGTAAACTAAAGATAGATAGTAGGTAGTAACTTATAAGATATTATATATTATATATAATAAAAGAAGAAGATCTACTTATAAATTAAAGCGCTTATAAGTCCTAGTTAATAGAGGATTTCTAGGGTATATTTAAGCTAAAATAACTAGATTAAATATAGTATAAGATAGTAAGGAGTAGTAATATAATTATTATAAATAGTAATAAGGGTAAATATATAGGGTTTAAAAAGTAGGTTAAAAGAAAGTTACGCGTAGAAATTTAACTAGAAAGTAGTAAGATTTAAGAAGAGAATTTATAATATAAGGAGGTTAAGTAGGTAGGAATAATTCTATTAAAAGGTAGTTTATAAATATTAAGTAAATAGTATAATAAATATATATTAAGTATTATAAGTATAATTTTATATATTACTAATAATAGTACTAGTATTAATATAGGTAATAAATTAGGGTAGCGCGGATAGACTATTATAATTAGAATAGGTAGATAAATAGTAATTCCTAATAATAATACTACTTATAATAATAGTATAAACGGCGCTATTAAAGGAGTATATAAGATAGGTAGATATAGTAATAATACTACCTAATATAATTATAATAATAATAGTACTAATTCTAAGAAAGGTATATTTATTAAATACTAAGTAGGTAGTATAAATATTAGCTATAATATTTAATAAACCTTTTTTATAAATATTATCTAAATTGTAATATCTAGTTTATACACCCTAATAAATAATTAGAAAACTAAGCGCGCTTTTAGTATTATAGAGGTATAAATAGTAGCTTATAGTAATTAGAGGTATTATAATAAGCTCTAGGGCTAATATATAAGCGTATTAGTTATATATATATAATAAGTATATTTTTATATTTTACAGGTTTCCTAGTTTACTAATAGACCCTAAGCTTATTATAACTTATTAATTAGTTAATAAGTACCCTAATTACCCCTCTAGAACTAGTACTAATATTAGTAAATATTAAAAGTCCTAACTTTCTTTGTATTCTATCTACCTATATATTAATACTTTATAATATTTTCTATTTAAGTAGAGTTATATAGCTTACTTTTAACTATCTAATACTTTAAAAATAATGAAAATTAGAGGAGTAGTTTAAAAGATATTTTAGAATAAATAGATTTACCTACTAAATTCTATATACTAACGGCTAGAATATAAATTATAAATAATAAAAATCCTAGTATTATTTATATTTTACTTATTCTATAATAATACCTATTAATATATCTACTATTAGTTTAAATAGGGGGAAATATCTATCTTATTACTAGGTATATAATACTATTAGAATAAATTATATTACTATATAAGTTTATAAGCTAATACTATCGTATTTACAGGCTAATATATCTAATATACTTCCTACTATTTACCTTACCTACTAATATATTTACTATTAGTTTAAATAGAGGGAAATATCCGCTTTATTACTAGGTAGGTAATACTATTAGAATAATCTATATCGCTATATAGTTTATAAGCTAACTACCTACTAATATATCTAATAGGCTCCCTACTATTTACCTTACCTACTAATATATCTAATATCTACCTACTAATATATCTAATATTAGTTTAAATAAGGGGAAATATCCGTCTTATTATTAGGTATAGAATACTATTAGAATTATCTAAATTAGTATATTAGTATATAAGCTAATACTATCGTATTTACAGGCTAAAAACCCTACTATTTATATTACCTACTAAATGCTAGGTAGTAGGGGTAATTTTTTAACGTAAAAATATTGAATTTTTACAGGTATTTTCTAGTATAAGTATATTATAATATCTATATATAGATATATAGATTAGTATAAAGAAGAATAAAAAAGTATAAGACGTGTATAAAAGAGTAATAATATAAATAGAATAGGTAGAAAGGAAAAAGAAAAGTTCTATTATATAATATATATTACTTAGTAGTTAAACCTTAAGATATTATAATATTATATAGATTATAGTAAGAAGATATCTTTATATTACTACTAGATAATTAACACTTATAATATATATCTAAGTAGGCTAAAAGATATATATTTATCTATAGTATCTAATACTCTAAAAATTATAGAAATCCATCTATATAGGTAGAAGATATGACAGATTCTATAAGTAAGGTACATCTACCATGTACTACTAAAGCGTGGGGTCGGGGTCATGGTGTTGCAGCAGGCCAATCGCATTGAAACTGTACACGCTAAATATACTGATAATGAAGGTCGAATTGCGCCCGTAGCACAGCTCTTGGGACGATATTAAGTTCTGATTGGTGTACACCATAACAATCAGGGGTTTAAAGGTGCGAAGTCTACAATCTTGTTATCTTTTTGATTTGACTTGGTGAGGCAGACGGTTTTTTAATACATAGAAAACATAGACAGTATTCTTTTAACTAATTCAGCACGCACCTTATATGCCCATAAAACCAATGCACAAAGTCGCTGTATTAGTAAGTAAAGTCGAGAGGTTGCACCAATTACTCCCACCTTGTAAGCTCTTCACACACCGCAAGCCCTGCACTTCTCATCAGCCTGTCGTTTCTTCTTACACACAGTCCCATCGTGCTTGACTTGTTTACAGCTGACCTGATGCGTTTTGCAGATTGGTTTCCCGTCCAATCCCTTTCCTTGACGGCAGTTTCCTAGGCGCTGCTTCTTGCAGTGGTGAGTGGTACCTCCGGCCATATTGTTGTTCTTGGTGGTTTTTCCTGTTTGTGCGTCTTGAGGCTTTGGTTTGATGATAAATTGTGAGTCGTGAGTGTGAGGATGGAAGCTTGGTGGGGTTGGAACAGAATCTAGGGAAGCGATTATATAGTAGATGACAAGGTGTCAAGAAGATGGGGATTGTGTATACTGCTTAATGAAAAGGAGGAGTAGACAAGGACGTTGTGGGTATGTGTTACCAAGACAATGGTATTGTGCTCTGGATAATGTCCATCTCACGATAATAGGTATTGTAGAACCTGCAGCCAACATGAAGAAAGTCAGCTTTCATTGTTAGATAAGACAGTGCCAAGGGTAAACAAAGAATACGAAATCAACGCTTCTCCATAATCAAGCGGCGACCAGGACGATCCTGCGAGGGAAATTTCAGACGTGTTTGCTCATTTTAGTCGGAGATAGCGACCCTCCTAGTGATTCCGACGAGATCAAGATCATACCAGATGAGAATATTGCTCTGAGTGCTTCGCTCAAGTACCTGAGTGATGATATCAATATGTCTCGGAGTAGACTAGGAATGCTTACTACATATAAAGAGTCAGACATCCATAAACGCATTACTAGATCACTGGCATCAACATGCCATATTCATGGCTGAAAAGCAGACATGATCAAAGCAGAGGTACGTGAATGTTCTAAGTCAATCATATAACATATTCGTGGGACGACTAAAAAGAGACAAAAACAGCTATAGAGATTGCTAAGCTTGGGCTGTAAATATCAGCTGACGTTATTAGAGGATACTTAGGGCCTTCCTACCTATTTCTAGTTCGCTGTCAGTGACTGACGAAGGACTTCCCATTCCTTGAGAATTCGTTCCGCCGCATCAAAGTGGCTATTGCCTTCTAACCCATCCTTTGCAATCCTAAATAATCCCCTGCAAAGTCGGTAAAGCTCGTCATATGCTAGACGCGAGTATTCTGGTCCAGCGTTCTCCTCGAATAGCCGCTTGAGTTCCTGCTGCTCCAATGTAGAAGGGACTTCATTAGCTCCTGCTAGCTCATATGGCCATGGGAGCGAATCGTCCTCGTCGACCTGGTCAGCATATTCGTAGCCCCATAACCAAGCGGGTGGATGACAGCAGACGAAGTTCGGCGCGAAGACGGCTTCGTCCCAGTCAAGGATGGCTGCTATCTCCAGTGAATTGTCAGACTGAATCCTAGCCATAATGTTGCCTTGGTGCAGATCCACGTGACAGAGACAGTTCCAATTCTCGTCGAAGAGACCTAAGTCGTTCATCTCATTTACTGCCTTGAGCATGCTGTCCAACAGTTCGACTTCGGTATTCACTTCGCCGCAGCTGTGTGCGAGCGCAACTGCTTTCCAGCGTCCAAATTGAGACCTGAACACATCCAGAGTCGTTTGGGGAGCCCGAGGGACTGCCATGTCGAGTTTGATCTTCTCCTTAGTCTCATCTGTAATCTCGTCTAGATCTATGTCTAGGTCAAATGGAACGATACGAAAGCTGTGAGCATTCTCTGCGTTCTCCGATGCTTTTTCGATGACGCCGGAGACGGGAGCCTGCAGAGAAAAGAGTTTTCGAAATACACGGCCTAGCTCAGTTGCGACGGTGCATCTCTGAGCATGGTTCAGATTGTTCCACATTGTATTCAGATCCCTTCCGAAGACCTGATGCTGAAGCACATATGGCTTTTCGAAAGGGTTATTACAGCTGAAATCTGTTCGTGCAACTGTGGCGACCGGTATCAACGTTTTCTGACGGACATACTCTAATGTGGCGACTTCACGATCGAGCCGCTTTTGGTTCCAGCGCGGTACTCGGAGAATAAGATGACGATCTTTTTGGGAGTATGATGTGGGTAAGGTTATCCTGGTAATATGATTGAGGTCACCGCTTTTAAGACGCTCGATGACTGGTAGTTGTGGCGCAGGTATGAAATATTGGAAGATCCTGTTTGCTCGTAGACTAGCTCCAATCTGACTGCTTGCGAACCGCTGCTTGAAAGTATCTGGCGCAGGCCATAGGATTTGGCAGAGCTGCTCGACTTGCTGGGTCAAGACTGCTTCCGCTTCCTGATCTTCCTGATCCCACTGAGCTCTTTGCACCTGGGAAGAGTGCGAGGAAGTTGTTCGTACCGAACCATGAAGTGACGCGGTCGGTGAGGCTAACGTATCATTGTCCGGTGAGCCGAAAGAAGGCTGCGCGATATCTGTCAGTGGTGAAGCCATGATGTTACTGTGCGGTCAGATCGATAGGTTGATGGAATTAGGTAATGGTTTAAGAGTTTGCGTGCCCAGAATGAATGTATCAAAGCTGTTGACTTTCAGGAACGGTTCAGAAGGGATCGCTATTACATTATTTGAGGTACAAAGAGACGTGTATAGGTGTTGAGGCCGCGTTTTTCCTAAGCACAAAGCGAGTCTTTACCCTTGACCTTGATGTCAAGGGTTTATTAGATCTCAACAAAGAGATCCATCAAAGATCTAGTTGTCACCATTATATGCTAGCTTTTGATGGAAGATCGATCGAAAGAGCTGTCATCGATCAACGTTCTTCCAGGGGGCAAGGCCCAGTGTCATCATCACGGCTTTTGGCACTGCTCGTTAGTAGCGCTATCACATGTTCCGAATTCCAATTGAAACACTCGTGATTCTTGCACCCGCTGCGATCATTGCACCAAAGAGTAGAGAATTCAGTTTGCATTCCATAGCCAAGACCTAGTATGCATAGGGCTAGAGGCCCGTATCTGGCAATACTCTAATCCTCATACAACAACTCTCGTGGAATGTGTATCGCTTCGGGCCGGCGATGTTCGCGTACAGCCATGGAAAGCCCACCTAGCAAAGGAGGAACAAGCAGAACAAGGGACGCGAGCGTCTAGGAGTACGACCATGCCATTGATATCGCACGCCTAAGCTCAATTCTTTACCTGGCAAATGCTGCGGACCATGACCTCCTCCACCCAATGGATATGCTTAGAGGTCTGATTAAGAAGTACCTGCAAAACATAGATATTCGTAACAGTCCTCTTGTGTATCTAGGTCAGGTTATCGCAGCTTGCGTTTCCGACCCCTGCACCTCAGTAGTGCTTTGGGTATCATTCGGCTGCTGTTCATAGCCGTGGGTGGCGACATAATCGCTCACCGAGGCTGATCGGAGTATGCTATGATGTTGGACTCATTTGCGAGCGTGTTGCTGACGAAATTGTGAACGCCGCTGAGTCGGCTTAGAGGGGCGATGGAGTTGGATTTAGATAGGAGATCATTGGTGTTGTTGCAAGGCTGTGAGGTATTTTCGTTGTCGGATGGATTTGGGGAAGGGCTCTCGAGGTCGCTTGCGGAGCTGAGAGAGCTAAGTGGCCCGCCAAATAATATTTATACCCCAGTTCGTATCGACAAAAGGCGCCATCACACAGCCGATGAGCTGTACCGTACGTTATGACGCACAGGGCATTTCACCAGAAATTCCACAACGCCCCAAAGCATACTCGATTTCATTGTATCGCACAAAGTTGTGTCCCTTGTCTGTCAAGTCTTCTCATTTCTCAACACTAGCTCTCTGCTGGGCTCCCTCCTCTTTGCAGCAACCAGCATGCACAATCCTAGGCGTTCCTCCCGAACGATGTTCTTTGTGCGCAGTCATCCTGATTCCAAAACAACCTTCAAGAATGCTCCTTTTGACAGCGTCTGCCACCTCCTTAAACGATCATGGGCTTTTCCTCACACGATGCTCTTTTGTGTAAGCTCGTAGCTTTCTGCGGACGCTTCGACCTGTCACTTATCCTCTACAGTCTTCATAGATCAGACTTCCCACATCAAGTATCGCAGATGTCCAATCTCGTCGCAGTAGATGTGGAGCCTTATCGTGAACTTCAAGTGGTGCAGCACAAATATATCGCTTGTCGTGGGCTTTCTCGCCGCCCCAGGTCCCTTCAAGCGTGGTATCCTCTTCACACCACGCATTTAGGCCTCAGGTCACGCAGCTCTCAAGGTGTTTCCGCTAGCGATCGTTTGGAGGAAGCTATTGTGAAGATATGGAGGATGTAGAGGAAGTGGACAGGCGAGGTGAGCCTTCCCAAGGCTATGGGGACAACCAGCCCCTCCTGCCAACTGTCAGTACTAGAGCTAATGCAGGTGTACTTGATGGATAGCGATACCAATTATAATAGCAGAGTCGGCCCTTGCGACAATGCTCGCGGCTCTTTGGGGTCAGGCTGTATGTAGAATAGGTTGCGAAGATGTGACGAGCTTGTGTGGGGCGCGCTCCCAACCTTGCTCCGAAGTATCCATGGATCTGGGGGGCCCTTGGAGTTGTATCGAGGAGTACTCGTCCCTTCTAAAGATGCACACAAAGTGCATCAAGTGTTTGGAAGTGGCACGCAGGCGAAGATGAAGTGTGCCTGTTTTCTATACAACAACGCTAGCGGGACCTTCCAAAGCTAGCGTCTTGGCATCCGTTCGGTGCTCGGTTCTGGATTGCCGAGCTCTGCGACATCATCATTATATCTCACGCTAGAGATAAGTCATTGATGTATGGGGCAGCTAGGTTGAGGCGATCGTGGAATCTAATGCTCAAGTTGTGTTCTGGCTTTTAGCATACTATCATATTGAAACATTGATTTGCGGTAATCCTAAGCCCACCATTGATCTTTGGCTACTGAATCATCGTTACAGCAGCATGACTGCCCTTATGGAACGATCCCAATGTGAAAGCCGCACCTGATGCGTCCGGATGTGTTGCATGGTCCTTGCATCATAGCAGCGTTGCAAGGCTGTGGAATGAAAGCACAGATACTCCGAGACAGTTCAATCGGACGAATGGAAAGATGGAGGAAATACACTATATGAAATGTGTAAACGACCATTGACTTCAACCGGGCAATCACTTGCCCATGATGAATGGATCGAGATGCATTGATAGGATAGAAGTTGCCTTCCGGCAGTGGACGAGCCGAAATGGCTGAGATCAAGAATTGAACCAACATGAATATAGTAAGCCATTTCCATGCTGTGCACAGATATAAAGGAGTCGATAGAAAGTTACGCAGCAAGAACTTATCAATCAATGATTCAGCTCATCAGGACCATGTCAGGATCCAACAGTCCTGTCGTGATCCTCGAGTGGCGTAAGATAGATACGCATTGATCGATGCAAGGGGAATGGTTACAATGCAACTTCCATCACGTCCTACCTATTGTTCCAATGCATTCGCAGTAGACATCACTCAGCGCTTACGCATCCCATGACCTGGTTGAGAACCAAGTTAGTCCATTTCGGACTTTGCTTCGGTGTGAAATTTTATGCACCAATCGACTTGCGGCAGAATGATTGGAGCGCCTTTTCATACAAGCACTGCCAATATATACGTACCTCCGGACTTCTTCGGAAAAAGGCTGGACATGCTGGTCGCTAACCATAGTTACACTCGACGGATGGTCGCAGGCTGTAAGGGGTACCTGCTTTGCATGGTCTTGTGGGCGTCTGAAATGCAGTAAGTACGCGGTAAATCTGAGCGAAGGAGATGAGGGGTAGTTGTCACAGTACGTTGATTTAATCTATCACAGATAGGATCAGTTCCTCGTCCTTGTCAGATATCTCACACATAGTACCCGTTCGGACTATTCAGAGGCAGATAGAATAGGTGGGAATCCGGCAGTAAATTACGAAGTGGAGTACAGTACTTTACCCCGCTGACGAGGGACTGAGGTGGGTTTCGGGTTGTCCAGTCTAGCTCCAATCGATCTAGTGTGTTTCATGTCTCGGTCAATCAGCGCTGCAACCCGATTTTCCCTGGCAGATCTTCAAGCATCTCCATTCCCGAGTAAGGATAGCGACGGAGCGGGCCGCAACATCTAGACTGGTCCATATCAAATGAGTCGCAGCGCATGGCGAAATACGATTCCCCCTGAACGCTGAATATTCTGTATGCAACCACGCAACCCCTGAAGAACACATGAAGGGGATGCAAGGTCAGATTGTGGGCGGCTTCCTGCTTCCTATCAGGCTGAGATGTCTGTGCCATGGTGGCATGAAACAAAACATAGTGATGTGCCGACCCTGCAATGTGAATGTGAAGATGAGCGCTCTCCATCTTGAGAAGTGACAGACGTCCAAATGCGAATCCATTTCTTGTCTGCAAATTACCCTTGTACCCCTCAGAGCGTCATCGCGGCGTTCTAAGCCGAAAGTAGCTTAGTCGATGGCACATCCCTCTTCATCTCTCACATCCTTTCAACTTCCCAATCCGTTCTTTTTCTTCTTCTTCACCACCGTCGTCGCCCACTTTCTCTCTTTCATCAATTGAGAGTCGTTCTTTGACAGAACAGTCGCTCATTACCTTCGCACGGTCCTAGTTGACCCCCACACTCATTGAACGGCATCGATCGGTCGAAGCCCTGGTTGGCAGCATCCACAGCATCCACAGCACCCGTACCACTCCACCATACCATTCCCACCACCTCAATCCATCCACAACCCTCTACCAGACACTTTCGTACCTCACTCAACATGCAGTATCCCAAGATCACCCTCTCCGTCCTCCTTCTCCCCTCCGCTCTAGCACTGCCCAGCATCAACAACGGTCACGGTCACGGCTTCAAACATGAGCATAAGCCACACAAGTCAGGCACTGTCTCTGGTGCTCCATTCCCAAGCGGCACTGGAGGACCGTTCGGCTTGAACAATGCGACTTCGAGTGCGGCGGGTAGTGATGCAGGATCTGCTCTCATCAACACCAACACCCTATACACAACTCTTCACAATACCATCTACCAGACCGTCCCTGCTGCTAGTGGAGCACCGGCCCTATCTGCGACTGCTGCCTCTGATTCCGGAGCTGGCAGCTGTGCTGCTGCTCCTGTCACCGTCACATACAATCCCACCGTCACCGTCACTGTTGGTGGCAGTGATGGCGCACCGGCTGAATCTCCTGTTCAATCTGCTTCGGTGGTGTCTTCCTCCTCGGCAGCCATTGCGTCAGCATCATCGGCACCGGAAGCTTTGGAAACTTCTGCTCCTCCGGTATCCTCAGTCAGCCCTGCCGTCTTTTCGTCGACGGCAGCACCCAAGACGTCTCAAGCACCTGTCTCAACTCAAGCCGCTTCATCCGCACTTGTTGCTTCCAGCGTTGCTCCTGTGCAATCCGTGTCTGCGTCGCCTATCGGACTCTCGCCTCAGTCTGTCCCAGTCTTGCCGTCGGTCGTCCCATCATCCACTGCAGCTGCCGCCTCTGGCAATACTGCAGGGAGCACTAAGCGTGGTATGGTAATCCCAGCAGGCGGAGTTGATACTCCCTATCAGGTTGCGATGGTCAACAAGTACCCTGCAATCTCCTGGGTATCCAGCTGGTTCTCCATCAGTCCTCACGATCTCCATAATGACACAGCCGAATTCGTGCCACAGATGTATGGTCTGGATTCATATAGCAATTGGGATCAAAATGCCCAAGAGATGGTCAAGAATGGTTCCAAGCACTTCCTAGCCTTCGGAGAACCAGAAACTTACACTACAAGTGGACCTCAATTGCACCAAGATCCTGCAACTGCCGCCGCGAATTGGAAAAAGTGGATGGCACCATATTCCAGTAAAGGCAAAGTCGGCTCCCCCTGCACGCTCCAGAGCTGGAAACCCGATCAATTATGGCAAGCAGCGTTCCTGGCTGATTGTACTGGCTGCAACATCGATTTTATCGCTATGCACTGGGTCGACAAAGTCCCGCCAGGCAAAGGTGCCTTTCAGGCACAAGGTTTCATGGACGTTGTGTTGAATTACACCCAGATCGCTGGCAGCAGAAAGGTCTGGATTGATAACATCCAGGCTGATGGTGCCAACGAAGATCAGCTTGACTTTTTGAAAGTCATCATACCATATTTGGAGAACAACAACAAGGTGGAACGCTATGCTTATTGGTCACCCGAGAGAAAATCCGGGACTGGTTTCCTCAATTCTGATGGGTCCATGTCATCGCTTGGCGAGTGGTATGCTACATATAAATGATGCCAAACTGTGTCATTCCAGGGATGAAAGACAGATGTAGCATGTGGAGGATATTGCGGGACAAATCGCATGGATTGGAGGATGATTATTCGCTTCTTTGATGACATGTCATCAGCTTCTTGACGGAGAAGTTTCCTATATTCTTCTTTGTGTATACTTTTTTACTCTAGTCGATTGACGATGTGCACGGCTACTGGGATTTTTATCTTTATTTTCACACTTAGTGCATTAGCAGTTGGTGTAGATGGACATGGAAATGAATATCATACGGAACGTACCTTCATTCATCCCTTCTCGTAACGTCAAGGTTTCGGGTGTGAGAACTAGCTCTTAATTCTCACGGCGTCCATTCGCAGCCACTCGAATAAGCTAATGATGAGGAACACTTCTTATGCATGGACGACCTACCGTCATTAATGTACCTGCGCCGACTCAGATATACGGCGATCAAACATACACGGCGCCAAGTTGTCCGTTGTGATTGGCCACTTCGGTTCAACGCGCCAAGAAACTGCGAGGACGCGCTGTTGTTTCCTAAATTAGGAATCCTTCGAAATCCTACACTATACAATTGGACTAGGTCCAGCATCTTACTCTTAGATCCTTCTAGGGCGGCAAGCCATGGCTCAAATTGTGCCGTGCCCCCATCTCTCAATTTGTTTGCTATCTCAGCTCTTTTACCATTCGCATATGAGATCTCAGCCGAGGATAATTGAGTTCTTATGGCGTTCATCGTACGCAGTGTCCTTGTATCGCTTGTGCTGTCAAATTGTATTGCAGGTCTTTACGCTAGTACTCGTAAGTGATCCGCGTAACTAGCTACCCTAGGATGAGATATTGCGCTACACATGCGCCTATCTCATGGAGCATAGAATCATCAAGTCGTCAGCTGCTTCGGCAAGAAATCTTTTGATACATTCGACTGATGAGATATGGCGTTCAAAGTAGTCTCTAAGCACACATCGGCGGCTCCTTACCCAGTCTCACAGAATGGAACCAGAGGCACCAATGATGTTGGTTCTACAAAAGGAAGCTCGGGGTTTCATGGAAGCATTTGTTCAGACGATCCTACACAAATTCCGTGTACGTGTTGGGCGTATGACTCATATATGTCAAAATACATGACAACACTACCTTCGCAGCACTATAGTTACCTGGGCGGTAGTCAAACCACCTATGCTAGTCGTCCCTATACTGGAACCCGCTACTCCGGCCCTGTTCCCCCTATCGAATGCGGCAATGGCTGTGATATAGAAGCATCACGAGTCCGCATACTATTCTGGCCTGTCGATGAAATAGGCCCAACTACCCACAATACCTCAGACGCAGCAGCACTTACGCCGTACACTACGGTATCTGAGGGGTTCACCTTGTAAGCAAGATACCCTGTTGTCTATTCCTTGCAGTCCTAATCACCTCTTCAGCACATCACCGTCTGTATATGTCGTTTATGAGAATATACAAGCCGTTACGTTTTTTATGCGTTGGCAAACGGAACTTACGGGGTCAATCTACAACAAAACTGTTGCGTACAGGCCAGATCAATTGTCGACATCCATCTGCTTCCATGTGGACGCGGCGTTCGAAGCTATAAATTACACGCAGTTGCAATATCCACCACCGAACTCCCTCCTCACTCATTGTGTAATGCCTGGTCACGGTCCGGACTGGACCCCTGCCTCCGAAACGGATTACGTTATAGCAGCGTCACCAATGTTCTCCTATCCTCAAGATGTGACCCTATTGGTACCTACCTGGAAGCTGTGTACTCTGACAAACATTATCGGAGCCCTGGATCCTCCTCATACCCTAGGTCCAGCAACGGCCATGGATCCCGTTTCATCTTCGTCGCCCGCTGCAGCTCCTGCAGCGCATATCACACCCACCGACGCTCCTGCTACGCCAACACCAAGTGCTAAAGAACCTATAGGTGGCACACTGAACTCGCCAAAATCAATTGTGAATCTGGTAGACCCCACTCCAGCAGCTGATCCCAAGGCGTCCTCGGGGTCTGGTAATCAACAGAATTCGCAGCAATCTAATTCGCAGAATATTGAGGCACCGAAGGCTGAGACGGTACTATCCTTGAGTGTCCATCCTTTCACCAATGATCCGCCCAGCAACAATGATCCACGAATTATGAAAGACCCTTCAAATAATGAGCCATCCAAGACTTCTAAGTTCAAGGATGACCCTTCGAACAAAACCCCATCGAAGAACGACCCAAGCAGGCAAGGTTCGACAAACAACAACAGTAACCCTCCAAGTAACCATCCTCCAATGAATGACCCGGTACTCGAAGATCCGCCAATCAACAACGACCCGCCCAGCAATACCTCACCCACAAGTGACAGATCTACAGGCAAAGATGGGTCAAGGGACGGTGGCCTCCCCGCAAACGATGTCCATAGGACGGGTCGCGCTTCAATTATAGCTACTGTCAGTCCAGTCTCGCCTCCGACGAACGCCCTACCACAGGAGAGTCCAGATCAGAATTCAACCCCCATCGCGGCAAATCCGGTCCAACAACAGGGTCTTGGCGCACAGATCGCAAGTGCCTTTGGTTACATTCCTGGTTCTACTGCTTCACCCGTCAACAATCCAGATGTACCCAATTCGGAGCCCAAAGCTATCGAAACCGTGGTAAATGGCAGTCCCTCATCAGTCATGGCTGGTGGAAGTCCCTTTCAAAAGGTATCAAACAACGCCGTACTGGTAGCAGGCTCGACAATAGCCCGAGGCAGTCAAGCTATCGTGTCAGGAGCGGTGGTGTCTGTGGGTAGTGACAATGTCGTTATTGATGGTACCAACCATGCATTTCCACCAATGGCGGCTAAAACACCAACGCCTCTCTTGGTAGGAGCAAATACGGCTCAGCGGATGCCGAACGGCGGCTTGGTAGTCGCCAGCCAGACGCTCGCGCTAGGTGATCAAACCACCGTCGCTGGAGTTGCAGTATCTATCGATAGTAGCAAAGCCATCGTAGACGGAACAACCCACAATCTCGCGCCGATTGCATCAACGCCTCCCTTACTCATCGTGAACGGGGCTACAACAGTTATACAACCTGGTATAGCAGGGGCATACGAAGCTCCAGTCGTGAACATTGGGGGTCAGGCTATGACTTTAAGCCAAGCGTCGCCTGGAACCAACATCGTGGGCCAAACACTCACACCGGGATTACCTCACCTAGAATCACCTTTTCTCATCGCCGGTCAGACTCTCATCCCTGGAGGTGCCGCAATCACGGTGTCTGGTGTCCCGATCAGCCTTCCAGCAAGCCAAATCCCCTCCACAAATCTTCCAGCAATGGCGATCGAAGCATCCCCCTTATCGGCTGGTGGGCCTGCAATCACGATTGCAGGGACGGTAATCAGCTTGCAGCCGTCAGGGGCAAGATTAGTCGTAGGAGGTAGCGCATTCGTGTTCGGAGCTTCAGCCCCTCCCGACGAGTCACCAACGCCCATCACGATCGGAGACCAAATCTTCACGCCCAACCCCTCCGCATTCGCAATTGCCGGAACCACCATCTCAGCCGGTGGACCTGGCGTTTCAGTCGCCGGGACATTCGTCAGTCTGCAGCCTTCGGGTGCTGGGTTGGTCGTGGGGAGTAACACACTCGCAGTGGCAGCTCCAGCTCCTTCCACCAGCGTACCAACGCCCATCACGATCGGAAATCAAATCTTCACGCCTAATCCCTCCGCATTTTCAATAGCAGGAACTACCATCTCAGCCGGTGGACCTGGTGTAACAGTTGCTGGGACATTCGTCAGCTTACAGCCTTCAGGCGCCGGACTGGTGATGGGTAGCAGTACGCTCGCATTACCTACGCAGGCAACTCCCCCAAACGCTGTTACGATAGGCAGCGAAGTCTTCACACCCAACCCAACCGGCTTTTCGATCGCTGGTACCACGCTTTCTGCAGGGGGGTCTGGTATCACCATCCAAGGGACGCTGGTTAGTTTAGAGGCTTCGGGTAGCGGTGTAGTGGTTGGAAGTAGCACTATTGCATTTCAAGGTACCAGTCTAGGTGTCAACAGTCAGAGCACGACTTCAAACACAGCAAGTACGACATCGAATCCAGCTACCGAAAGCACGAATGCGAGTCCCAGTCTCAGTATGTCATCGACGCCAAGTGGTGGACGAACATCCACCACGTCGACGCAAGCTTCTTCGAGTGCGCTTACGTGCTCTCCGCATGGGATACCAGCCGCGTTTTTCTTTGCATTTGCTAGCATTTTAGCGTTTGGTGTTTTGGGGTGTATATAGATGAGATGAGATATCCTGTATATAAATTCTCTTTTCACATTTCCGAAACGTTTGTTACATGCATAGCGAGGAGTACGAATCAAGAGAAGGTCATAGGGACGGCACTATGTATGTACCGTTCTGCGATTCGTTCGTTCAAATAAAGAGTAAGGACCCTATTCCGGTTTCTTGAGAGAGTAGTAGGTATGAATGAGAATCAGGGATGATATAGCACCATTGAGGAAAGATATTGCTAGATACGGGATGGATCGTATAGAATACGCATCGGCCACTTCTTACCTCATTGAACCTCTAGCTCGCGACAGAGGGATCCATATTGAAACATTTCGATCCCTTCATGGATCTAATCAACCCTATCAATCGAACGATGCAGTAACTCTAACCACACACCTCTCGCACGCATGAGGCTTGACACCAACTCACTCGCCATTTGAATTGACGTACAGGAACCTGCGCAAGGTCGTGGGGGCGCCTCACTCATGAATGAACAAGTGGTATGCCGTCATGATCAATTCAGGTTTAGATGAAGGATCACATGGAGCGTCTTTGAAAGTCCTGGTCGGAGAATTGCACTCAGCTTTTGCATCGGAAGATGCAAGAGGGAGCCCGTCTAACTTGATTTCCCAGCTGGAACGGTACTAATCCTGGTTTTATATCTTCACAAGGTTCTGCTTACCACTCACATCTCCCTTAAGAACTCACACGTTGCTTCGACTCTCGCTGTCTGGATCTCTAGAGAGTAATCTGGGTTATGGTTTGGGATTTACACGCCCGCTCTTCTCTATGGAAGGATTGAAATGATATCGGTTTGGGATAGGTTATTGGAAATATCTATACAACTACATCCTCATTGATTGAAACCTACCACCACCACTATCCCCCTACCAAACCCACATACCCACGCACCTAACACCCCTCACCCCTCCTCCCTCCCCCCCTCAACCCCAACAACCCTAACCACAAACCCCCACCTCCCAACCCCCATCTGCCCCCCCGTCCCCCCTCCCCCCCCCTCCCCACCCTCCTGACAAACCCCCAACACAACCTCCATAACCCCCACCACATCCTCCACACTAAACCAATCCTCGTGCGCGCCGTCGATAACCTGCATATTGCACTGCCCCATGTGGACGTGGACGGCTTGGCCGGTTGTGGGGTTAAGGCGCCAGAGTCGGCGGGTGGAGTAGTCGCGGGTGCGGGCGAGGGTGGCGATGATTTCGACGCAGAGGAGGAGGGAGGCGGGGGGGGAGCGGTGGCCGGGGGGGTAGCATGTTGGGGTTTTGAGGGCGGTGAGGGGAGGGGGGGTGGTGAGGTTGTGGTTGGGGGTGAGGTTTGGGGTGAGGTTTGCGGGGGTGGTAGTGGTGTTGAGGGCGAGGGGGGGGAGAAGGAGGGGTGGGAGGGCGGTGGTGGGGAGGTGGAGTGTGAGGAGGGTGGGCCAGAAGAGGAGGGTGCGAGGGTGCATGTTTGTGGGGAGTGGGGAGTGAGATGGCGCTTTGATGGATGTTTGGGGCCTGGGAGGCGGAGAGTTGCATCCTAGGATTTTTATCATTGATTGGGGATACTTCCATGGTGGGGCTTTGGGGGCTGGGAGATGGGGGATCCGGGCTGTTTCTTGATGGTGGCGCTGGAGAGGCGCTTTGGCGATATCCTAGCCGTCTGGTTGAGATGCGATAGACGATGCTGCATATGGCTTTCGGGGGAAGCGACTCGGATTGGCGCTTTGCGCTGGCGCTGGCGTGGGATATTGTTTGAAAGTGTCGCTGTCGTGATGTCGTACGTTCGTTTTGAGGAATTTCGTTTTGGCGGCGATGTTGGGCTTTGGTGACTGGTTTAGCTTGTGTATTGATGAGTTCTTTAGAGGAATGTTACTGGCTAACAGCGGGTTGCAATCTTCAATGTCGTTCTGAAAGGTAGTAAAATGCTATGATTATGCAGCGAGGCGATTAGAACCCTAAGATATCGTTCGTATACAAAAACGAGACTATCTAAGGTAGTTAGGGGGTTCGTAGTATATTTTCTCAACTTAAAGGGAAGAAGCTAGAGAGGTCGGTTAGGATTTACCCGTAGAGAATTATATATATATATTATTATTACGATAGAGTAGTAGTAGTAAAAGTTAAGAATGTAACGGTAATTGTTTAGAGTAGTAGGGTAAGGGGAGGGGTGAGGTTTTAGGAGGGGGGAAGGGTGATAGGGGGTTCTATACTTGTTTTCATATAAAGAGGAGAAAGTTGAGAGGAGATAGTGGGATGGGTGGAAGTAGCAGGATGGGTGGTATTTAGGAGGAGAGAGGTTTCTTCCGTCGTAGAGGGTAAGGATTTCAGGTCCTAAATGTACGCAGAATGGGGGCAGTGGTAAAGGCTCGCATACCAGCATATCATAAAACAAAAAGTGGATACCCAAGGACCTATAGATGTACGGTTGATATATCGCAAATATAGATGATGAAGATGATGATATTGACAGGGTCAATATATACAAACGAGCGTAAACGTCGTGACGGCGGCACACAACGCCCAGGCCCGCTCCCCAAAGTTCGCATGGGGTATCCATCCATATATCATCCAAGGGTATAGAATGTCATCCCAAAAAATGAATCATCCAAATGGCAAGAAGCGAAGTGCGACCAAAAAAACAAAAAGGGCGCCATCTCTCCTGCGGCGACGCCATGCGACAGTATATCCATCATCACTGCGCCCCCTTGGCCCCATGAGCGTGCGCATGCTTGTGCGACGATCGCTTCCGCCTGGGCACGAGCGGTGTCAGATCCCTCGCATCCTTCTCGTACCGATCGAAGACGGCGTCGAGGCCGCGCTTGGTGCTGCGGTCGTTGCAAGGCATGCACGGTGTGGTGACGCCGGGCCCTTGCTCCGGGTTGCCGTACCTGGTCTTGCCTTCTCTTCCCGTCTGGCCGCATTTGACGCCGATGCAGCATTGGATGGTGTCGGAGGCGTGGCGGGTGGCGCGGTCGTCGAGGGGGTAGGTGTAGCCCGAGCCGGAGCAGGGTTGGAAGAAGGCGTGAGGGGCGGAGCAGGCGAGACACCAGGGGTACGCGTTCATGTCGCCTTTGTAGTCTCCCGGCGTCTTCTTGCCGTTGCTCCCGACCGGGTTGGTGCAGATGTGGCTCTGGTCACCTGTGCCTTTCACGGGACATTCCCAACCGCCTTTGGCGGCCGCGTCGTGGAGATCGATGCTGCAGCCTGACATGCTGTCGGGGGTGGAACACATCATTGGCGCCGAATATCCGATGATGAAGCTGACGTCGTAAAACATGTCACCGCCGTGGTAGTTGCCTTCGAAGATCGTCCCGCCGCTGCCGTTGACGGCGAGTTGGCCGCTGAATGCGCCCAGGTTGGTACAGCTACCTGGAGTGGTGGTGCCACGGCCACCGTCCCAAGACCAGGGAACCGACTCGGAGTCGCTCGTCCATGCGATGTTCATGCCGCTGCCGGAGCAGGTGGTAGAGGTGGTTGAGGATCCGCCAGACCTTGGGGGCGAGCTTGATGGCGCCGGGGCATCGACGACTGGGGGTGTACTTGATGCAGAAGCTGTTGATGCTGGAGGGGACGCTGGAGGTGCGACTGCGAGTTTGTTTGCGACCACAACAGGGGTGGGTGCAGCTCCTATGTTGGTGTAACTGATTTTGGACCAGTCGATGGTGTTCCAATCTTGTCGCTCTTCAAGTTGGTGACCGCCGGCGTGATTCTGGGAAAGGACTGTCAATGGCGCCGCCAGGGCCACCATTATTCCTATAGGTGAGTAGATGGATTTCATTTTCGTAGAGAGCCTGTGAGCGCGTGGTCGATGGACAGAGAAAGAGTGATCTTCAGTCGATAAACTAATGAGTGGATATCTTGCGACAAAGAATGTAACAAAGAATGAGTGTATGCGATCACAGATCGACGTTTCGAGGAACAAGGCAACAGTGGTGGATGTAAGATCAAAACGTGCCACGGGGCAAGATCAAGTATAAAAAGTTTGGGGTAGCGCTGAGCTGAGCCCGGCTCAGGGTGCGGCGGGATAAACCTTACCAATGGAATACACCAGGATGTTAGCACGTTTCAACAAACCGCCGAGGCAAGCGGGCATTTGGTACCACGTTTCCAGTACGTGCATACCGGCCCTTGTGCACCGACTGCCAATCATGAACAGGCTGGAGTCGTGGCATTGTACTGGAAATGTTGGTAGGATCGCAGCAGGAGCTGATGACGAGGCCTGGTACTCCGTACCATGTTGCGCAAGCCTTGGATTGACAATACGTGCATAAGTACGCTGTATTGTATTTCGATTCAAACATACTAGATTCGGTCTGAGCAATGGCGGTCTGGAGTTTCAATAGCAAGCGTATCGTGAAAGTCAATTGGGCGTGATCGGTGGCAGATTGGAAAGGTGGTGACAGCAGCTCGAGCTATGGATCATGCTCCGTAATTGAAGTGCTCCACTCACACTCGAGTTACGCGCTTCCAATAGGGTAGTGTATCGACTTCCATTATCCTGGTCCAATCCTTCTAGATTGTGATCGCCCGCACCTGCAGCCATTGTTAGGGGGTCCGATCTCTTGGCGGAGACTTCATCTCTCAGCTCTTTTTCTTATAATACTCCGTTTCACCAACATCTCAGCAGAATGGGAGGAAGGAGGAAGTATGCTATTTTTTGATCAACTCATGGCGTCGTAGCCATACCCATTCGTTCTTGATTGTAGCGCCCTCACAGGAGTAAGCAGGCCGCAGTAGGTCGGCGCATAGCAGGATTTTATTCATAATGCCAAGATAATCCCAGTGTTCCTAAAGGATCACAACCTTCATCCAATGAGGACAAACTATCGATCCCAGAGGCAGTGAGCGCTCCATGCTCACCACAGACTGCAGGAACAATGGATGTTCCATGGATATTCCATTGTTCCTGGACGGTGGGAGATGAAAGAAAGATGGACGGACGGACGGGCGCTTCTGATTGGCGGCAACGGGGAAATGAGCACTTCATGCGGACGCGACGCGTATGCCGCCTTAGCGCCAATCGGTTGATTTCGGCTACCGAAAGGAGCATCTCTGCTGCTCTACGGAGTACGTAGTAAACACATCCACCATGAAAGAACCACCGAGAGCATTCCCTGTGTAATCCCGAGGTCGTGACTTGCTTCACGTAGGTAATATCTTAGTGGAAACACATTGCAGGCGAGATCCTAGCTGTTGGCATTATTATTAAACACTTGTTGTGAACAACTCGCTCACCGCAGTCCCGCAACCTCGCGGCTTACGTGTACCTTTCCTTGGCTCTAAAACTAGACTTCGCCCATACGCGCAGCACGCTATTGGACTACATCTACCCCGTAGAGTGCTCCGAGACCGGAATGTCATAGAGTGCAGGATTTCGGCTGGATTAGACCGGGGGTCTTGATGATCTTGTCCTTCTGGCCTGGCTCCAAATGTTGGTTGTTCTCGTGCGTGTTGTTACCAAATCATGGTAACCATGAACGATACACGCTGCCAGGATATGTGGTAAGCTGTGGAGAATTGACAGCATTAAGAGATGCCCCATATTCCAGTCTCACGTTTTTCGATCTCTCTCCTCATCGTCATGCTATGGACTAAAAAGAGCTGCGTCCTTTGAATTCAAACTTGAGAAAGGCCGTTGCATTACTTTCTTTGATAGGCTTGGTATGGGTCGTTGCCAAACATTTCCAAGAAAGTGCGATACGCAAACTCTGCATTTACAGCAACATTACATGTACAGGGATAGCTCTCTCAATAAATATGAAACGCGTTATCATTAGGGTCTCCACAAGTAGCTCGACATCGAGTCATAAATCACATCAGTCTGCTTAGCATAATGATGCGAAAGCAACATAGATAACGAGGTAAAGGTGGGAAGCGTGGGTGGCTGCTTTGAGCAGGAATTTAGAGAGGGGAGATGCCGATCAACTTCGAGATTACTTGCTAATCAATATGTTGAGTCTAGACGAGGGCACAAAGGCAGCACCGAACGTATATCACGCCCCTGCAATCTTGCCAATATACACATCGTGGACCCCTCGCCCACCGAACCGTGTAACGATCGGCGTCTGGGTCTCCACTTCGTCATTCGGAGTCTTTCCTGTGACCAGGGCAAGCCCTTGTCCTGCGGGGACAGATGAGAGATCACACCCCACTTTCACGCATTTCTCAAACAGATAACAGAGACCATCTTGGGACTGATACCAATTTGTGCTATCAGTGATACGAACAGCAAGATACACAACGACGCAGCATCACCACTCAATTCTCCCACCCCTCCCACCCCTCCCAACCCCAAAACAACCCCATCCCTCCATCCCTCCGTCCCCCAAACCCCCTCCCAAAACCCATCCCATCCCCACAACTTCCTTTCTAAACGCCAATAACACACCCACCCACCCACCCTCCCTCCCTCCCTCCCTCCCTCCCTCCCTCCCTCCCTCTCTATACCAAAACATCCCATCCATCCTCTATCATCACATCCCCACTACAACAAGAACAAAAACAAGAACAAGAACAAGAACAAGAAAATAAACCCCCAAAAATCCCAATACGTGATAGTTAATCGACTCATAAAACCGTAAAGCCGCAAATCCCATCAGCTGAAGGAAACGAGATGTAAATCCATCTGTTGACGCTGGTGAGTATGGAACATGATATTGAATATAAATTAATAACGTTAGATTGTGCGGTTAACCGCAAAGCATACAATTCAAGTGATGGAAGTAGGATTTTACTGAAAATGAACAGCCACGGTAAAAACCGCCACAATCCCACCCACACACCCCCTTCACCCTGTTTAAATCTTCGTAATCTCATCAACCACCCCCTACTACCCACCCCCTTCATCACCCCCTTCACCACCACCTTCACCACCACACCCCATCCCATCACCCCCTTCACCACCCCCCTCACCACCCCCCTCACCACCCACCCACCCACCCACCCACCCACCACCCACCAACCCACCCTCACCCCCCCCCATCCCATCCCTCCCACCCCACCAGCACTTCCCTATCCCTATCCCTATCCCTATCCCCCATATCCTCATACCCCATCATAAACGCAAACCCTCCACCTCCACTCCCACCTCCACCTCCACCTCCACCTCCACCTCCTACATCCCATCCCTCCCTTTCATCAAGAATTTTTTTTATCAGACCTTCTTTCCGCTACTGTATTTTCTTTTTTAGTATTGAACAGCGGGATTTTGATTAGAAGAGGGAAGGGGGGGGGGGGGTTGTGGGGTGAGGGGTTTTACGGGGAGGTGGGGAGAGGTTGAGGTGGTGGTGGATGTGGGGGAGGGGGAGGGGGAGAGGGAGGTGGATGTGGATGTGGATGTGGATGTGGGGGTTTGGAGGTTGAGGTGGATGTGGATGTGGATTTGGAGGCTTTGGCAGCGTTGGTGATTTCGATACTAGCGTGGACGATCGCGTCTGCAGGATGGTACAAGGATTAGGTCGTTGCCATAGGTTTTAGTATCGCTGCTAAGTATGCTTCTTTGCATATGTAGAAGGATGTGGGATTCATCCATATCACTCACTGATTTAGGACGATCGAATGAATCCAAAACAAACTGTATTTAACACGTGCGAAAAGGACAATGCTTGCTTGATGCCATCTTCACAAGACGTAACGCAGAAGATCTCTTCCGAAGCCTATTATTCGCCTACAAATCCCACGCTCACACCTCCACCATTACCGCCACCCCCCTACTACACCACTCCCCTCAACAAACCGTCTCCCCAGATAACCTCCTACCATCCGCCTCCACATCTGTCCCCACACAACCACAGCGCCCACACCTACCACACGATGCCGCTACTGCCGAATCTTGACCCGGAGGAATATATGCCCCACCGCCACCGCCTCCGCCGTCGCGCCGTTTCCTGCCGAACCTCTCATGCCACCACGTCTCGCCTCCGAAGTACCAGCAGACGCCAATGCAGATGCGGGTGCAGTATAAGATGTAGTAGAGGAGGATTAGGGCTGCGATGGTGCCGATGGTTATGCCTGCGATGGTGGAGGGGTGCATTGTTGGTGTTGTTTTGGGGGTTTGGGGTGGGGGGGTTGGTGTGTGAGGGAGGGAGGGGGTAAGAGGGGGTGGGAGGGAGAGTAGGTGGAGAGGATGTTCGTGGGGGGCGTTGGTGCTGATGGTGAGCTGAGTTGGTAGGTGCAGTGATATCGAGAATGGTTGTTGTTGTTCTTATTAGTGGATGTGGTAGTTTCTGAAGGAATTCGAAATAGATATGCCGGGAGTATTGTGATGTTGAGTTGAAACCTTGATGCTGAAGCGATTTGGTGTTGAAGATTTGATTGTGATTTTGATGTGGTACAGTTGAAGTGTTACACGTTTGAAAGTTCTTTGTTCTAGAAATAGATCTGGTACTGGTGAACCCAATTCTTCGGGATTCTGAGCAACCCGAGATCAGGGACCTCATTGGTTGTGATCATTACGGTCGCTGGTGTGGAGGCAATGAGTGCGATGGGAGTCTGGGGATTTGGAATTCGAGAGAGGAGTTTCGAAATATCGTACTGATACGCAAGCGCCCTATCGCCTTGTGAGCCTTCACATACAACATAGAGATACAAAGAGCGTTGGATAGCGAAGCATGCGACGAGAGAGGTGAAATCTCAAAATCAACAGTCCATCCTTCTCCTGGATCCTGCGGAAAGCCATATACACAAGGATAGGGAATGGAGATTTCGTTTCTGTCAACGCTGAGAGTGCTGTGACGCCGCCGACTTGAGCCCCGTCGCTCATCGTTCTAGAGCTAAACGGCAAGCCTGACTTGTCACCGAACTCTCTCCCCCTTTCATTTAACACTCTTGTATTCGTCAAATGGAGAATCTGGAGCTGGGACTTTTCTACCCACCCTACCTTTGTGACAGCCATCTGGAGCGCTGGAAATCGACTTCGTCAAATTGATCTTAGAACAATCAACGTTCTTATCAAGGCAAAGCGTAGTCTGCAATAGCGTATAAAGTACACGGGTCGAGTTTCGAGACCGCCTTTCGCACCCTAGCACACGTGACGATACCCTCTCACTGCGGAACCTACCCCAGCTAACGGTTGACAAATCGCAAACCGACAAAGATACCTAACGTCCCTGCCGTATTCCAGAAGCCCTGATCATAGCATCCCGTGAACCCTTTCGTTGTGGCCTGTTTTGTGCCCGCTATCAGCAAGAATGATACATCGCTTTCCGACGATGATCATGTTTTTGGACTCGGCGCAGGTTGGCAGAGCAAGATGAAAAGCCGCAGAGGCTTGTGCGGAGAAACATTGGAGACAAGAGATAGGGACTAACCTCATACATCATTTTCGAAAAGTCGTATACAAATTCCCATGGAATACCCATACCCGGCGGCGCGTCCTCGTTCGTCACGAAATGTAATTCTATTTCGTTCCATTTGACTGAAAAATGGGTGATTGGGTTTGCAAGGTCATGTATCCATTCGGTGCTGGCTTTGTGAGCGGTGGCGGAGTAGAAGAGCTGATTGGAAGTCTGGGGTTAGTATTGTGCTTTCTATCATGAATCCACATGCGAGTGGCAAACAGCTCATGAAGAGTATTGATCGAAGGTCTACTTTCAACAGCCATGATATATAGGGTCGCAGATTGAAAATGTATCAGGAAGAATAAGTGCTCTTTGAAGACAGGTACTTGCCTTGAGATGCGCGGCGGTCAATTGAATGGGAAGGACGATGGCGAATTCTTGATAGGCTTTGAGGAGGAAGCCGTTGATATAGAAGGGGCACAGGACGTTGACGCGTTTATCAAGTAGTGTGAGATCGTTGGCAGTGGAAATTTTGGTAGGAACACTGAGGACAGGGCGTATGACGGTAGCGAGGAGATAGACGAGAGTCGCTGCGCGTCCAAAAGGGTGGAAGAGTCGCATCGACTCTAGGCTTTTGTAATTCCACCCACCTCATGCAGGGCCGTGAGGTCTGTGTATAATGCGAGGACGCTGGTATGGTTGAGGAACAAAGCAGCTATGACTGACCCCAAAGCACTTGTCAGCGTCACCCAAGATGTACGCTTAGAGGCCACTCGACAGATTTGTATGAACGGATGCCTTCTTTAGATGTTTCTGTGCAAATTCTCGAGATGCGCCTTCAGACCTTTGACATAGGCTCTTGGGGCGGCATTTACAACGAAGCTATCTTCAACGGATGGATCTCGCCCCACGCAGCCGAGAAGCCGCAGTTTGGGGTATCTGGGGTACTCCCGCAGGTCTCAGGCGCTCCACGCATATGCGCTGATGGATTCAGGGTCGTCTGTCCCTGCATCAGGTCCCTCCATCTCTGGTATCGCTATTTGGTCCGTAATTCACGTGCTGATTCGTTTCAGGAATGGTTGGCTTGCGAGGTTTTCGACCTGCTTGGAAAATCTGTATGAAGAATCCACACCCGAATAAGCGATTTCAGTAAGACCCTGGAATTAACAGTGATACATGACCTTTGATATGTGGGGGTTGGATTATCGCGCATGACGATAGGTTGCGAGGGCGTAAGGCACTCAAATGGGGATGACAGGGAGTATGAGGCCTGAAAGAGCATTGAAGCTTGACTAGTTCCAACGGACACTGGCAACGGTCGCTGAGACTGATAATAGGTTGGAGCGGTCTCGAAGAACCATAAGTGATTGAGGTGACCGAAGGAAAGGACATTGACTTTGATTGTCCCAATCAGCTTGCGCTGTTGGTATAGTCCGGATGAGATGCCTGTTTGTGATATCTCGACTGTCATCGTTTGTCGGCTGAGGTCACAGAGTGTTCCTAGTACCTTTATACCCCATCAAGGCCCTCGTACAGCGGTACTTCCCATCCTATACTAGGATTATTGAACCTCTTCACATATTTCTGTCCTATCTCCTTGATCACAGCGTAATCCTCTTCTTCCAATACACAATCTAGCGACGCGAAATTCTCCCGTATCCTGTCCGGATGCGAACTCTTACGCTCGTCTCGCGTCCATACCCTACTTCAGTGCCACCTGCGCATTCGTGCACCCCCTCTCCTTTACAATTCTTGTGATATCCTCGTTCTCCAGCAGCGACGGTGGCGTATTCTTGCTCTTACCCGGCGATTTATAGATAGGATCGAGGTTCGCGAGCGGAGAATAGGCGGTGACAGAGATGTCGTTATCCCTGTGCCACTGCACCCAATGGACTTGCTGCAAGTAGGGATGAAACTCGAATTGATGTGCATAGGGCTTGGTAGTAGATCGTGCGATAAGGTCCTGTAGTTGTTTTGGGGAGAGGTTGGAGACGCCGATGTTGCGGACTTTGGCTGTGATAAGGAGCTCTTCCATCGCGCGCCATGTCTGGAGAGTCAGGTTCGTAAAGATCAGGCAAGTCGATACGAGCATGAAGACTTACGTCAAGGTAATCTATAACGTTCTTCCACGACAATGATGCCACGGGTTATTGCATGAGGTAAAGGTCCAGATACTCCAGACCCAATCGGTCAGCGTCTGATCCAGTCCCTTCTCTACCAGATCCGGGGCATAGCTACAATGATGTCCAGTTAGCTTTCCTCTTGGATACCAACCTTGTAGACGCAAACGGCTCACTGATCGTCCCAGAGCTTGGATATTATCCAGACATCCGCCCTCTTAAGCTCTGCAGCCTCGAGACCATCCTCGATGGCCTGACCGACATCATTCTCGTTGCCATAGATATACGCGCAATCCAGATGTCTATGTCCAGCCTTGAGAGCAGTCGAGACAGCGGCTGAGGTGTTGCGACTGCTGATATCGAGGTTCCAGGTTCCGAAACCGAGGAGGTGGATGGAGGAGGGAGGGTTGGCTGAGATGGAAACCTGATCCTGCGTGCTGCTCGTGCCAACAAATGCCAATGCCAAGATATCAGAAATCTGCGTCGACCTCACCCCCGATCGGGTGTCAGATGAGCGCTGTAGCTATATCTGATGCACCAAGCAGAATGAGCCAAATGAGCCATTGTTTTGAGGATGCATGATGCTTGGATTCTTTCGGGCAGGAATTATTAGTAGGCACGTAGGCTATCTATTCTAGTTGGGTTGCTGCTTACTAACCGCTTACTCACCCTAACAGCGCCGCCCTACTGTCGCGCCGTGATCCTGGATGATCTTGGGTGATGACACCCCTCCATGTGCGTGAATATTGACCTTTCAAGAATAGGTAGCAAACGGCATAATTATCGGATTCTCTGAAATTCATTTCAAGGGCCAAAATATATTAAGAGAGCACATCAGTATCTGGCGACTCAGGGGGCCCCGATTCTTTAGTTAATCAATGATCGAGCTCTTCTTCCTGTCTGCAAGAAGGCTTCTATCTATAGCCCCTGATGAGCTAATCACTAGGTGATTCCACCACAGTCGTTTCACTGGAATGCTCCAAGGTCCTTCGCTGTTGAAAATGGCACTTTCGGGTTTTTTGTGGACAAAGCTAGTACCGTTCCGTCCTGGAATTGTTGTCACACTATCGCCAGTTGGTGAAGGCTCGGTAATCGAGCTAAAAGGAACCCCTTACGTATTATGTCTTCAGCCCACGCAAAATACCCTCCAAGAGCTCTGCTACTCGAACCTTCATCCCAGAAAGTAGCTGCGAGCAGGTCTCGAGCGAAGAAAGGTTCGATATCCTTTCGTCATTCGAAATTATGGATCCACACCAAAGGATAAGTGCTGAGAAGTAGACACAATAAGGGAGGTGTGGCGACTCTGGTAAGATGAGAGGACGTCCAGTCCCAGAGGGAACATCGCCCAAGGAGTCGAAAGACCGCTTTTGACTCGCCCCCATGGCATCCTTGACACGCCACAAGATACTTTGGGCGTGCCATTTCGCAATTGGATAATGCCTGCTCTTCTGCCACTGCTCAATGCAAGCAAAGGCTCTGCCCGACCTTATGCGAAAAGGAGACTCGGTTGGACTATGTGCAAAACGCTGGACCAGGCCCATGTTTGTATGAATGCTGACGTGACTCAGGTGATACAGCAGCAACGTCGAGTAGCTCACACTGTTACCCTGGATCTTTGCCCAACTATTCAGAGCAAGTTCTAGATATTCTGCATTCCAAAGAGTACGCTTCTGTGGCTGAGTGATGCCCCTCGAAAGGACTGGCCATGAGATTAGAGCGATTGAAGCTAGTGCGATAACATTGTCTTGCTGTTCATAGGAGGATGCGACGGAGCTCCCGGGTGTGAAGAGGGTCGTAACAAGTATGGCCGCGTCTGACGCTGAAGAGGCAGTGCCACCGTGACCTCGAAAATCAAAATCGGATCGGAAAGACGAATCTGGTGGTCGCAGAAGAAGAATCACGCGGTAACATTCAAGCATGTACAGACTCTCTGTCAGTGCCCTTCACAGACAGCCACAAGGTCAGATGGACCTCCTGGGCTAGTAGATGGGAGGGAAACTGCAAACCTGCTCTCGTTGTCTGGCTCCTCCAATGGCATCTCCTGCATTGCCAGTGCTTGTTTGTATTCTTCTACTGCCTTGTTGGGGTTGGAGAGTCAGAATATGTCTCTGAATGGGCATAGACCTTCCTGAGCTTACCGAAAGCATCTTTATGTGAAATGCCTCAACAAATTCATAGCTCCTCTTGTCACCACTGCACAAGCCATAAACTTCGAGAAGAATGAACTGCGTGCAGTAAGCACAAGATCAATGCGTCCAGAGCCCGTGCATTGTCTCTCAACAGATTGTTTAACAAGTGAACTTACTGTCTTGACGGCACTAAGTTTGTCTTCCAGGGACATGATCCCCTCTTGATATGGCTTCTTGGTGTGAGCCGGTAATAAGAGCTTACAAGATTGAGAATACTGACCGGATCTAACAGCATTCGACGAGCATCATTGTACATCGAGTTGACGACTTTGAACCTGCCAGGGATATTGCAGAACAAACCACCAACAGCAGCATAAGCCAGATGTAGCGCCTTTCTGGGATTCTCAGCCGCCGTGAAGTTATTGAGTATTGGAAATGTCTTGATGAGATGATGCTTGGTGATGTTAACAAACACATTCATGACATCTTCATCATAGATCTGAAAGCGAGGTGGAGCAGAAAACCATCGATGCTTCGGCTTTTCGTGGCGAGGAGAGGATGGCCTAGAGATTTGCTCAAAGTAATTCTGCATCATCTCCATGGCACTTTGAGTAGATTGGTGGCCGACCAAGGCTGGTTGAAGCTCTAGTCGTGCTTCGTCCGCAAAGTACCCTGGAACCGATCCGATTGAGCTACCAACGCCATAGAGATCGTCTGCAAAGCTGAAGTCCATACCATCCGGCCAGAAACTGGTATCCTTGGGGTGGTTGTGAGTAACCATGTCAATGAAACCCAAGAGATTTGCTGTGTTCGACTCACGAAATCTTCCAGGTCCCACAAGCTATCAACTTGTCCAGTGTTTGCCAGGCCATAACCTACACCTTGGAAAGTCTCTGTCACGCCCAACCTGAGGTCTTCTGGGCCATTTAGCCAATCTGCTGGCGGGGACTCTGGAGTCACTATTCCTTGAGCTTGGGTCCAAGGCCTGAGGTTGCCCGGGTGGCTGATCTGGGTGAGGCCTTGTGTCAATAGTTGCGTATCCGTCGTCGGCCACTGGTTCTCATCCCTCAAAGACGCTCTCTGGGAAGTTACTACCGCACTAGATGCCATCGGGTCGTTGATAGCCATTTCCATCTCACAAATTGAAATTTCTGGAACAAGCTGCCCGGATCTTTGAGAGGTATCATCTTGTCGAGAGCTGATTGATGTGGTCCTATTGGCGCGAGAGAATGTGCAAGCTTGGTTCGATGCCTGGCATTGGCTACAGGGCGATTCTCCAACGCATCGCAGTTTGCGCCTTCGACATGTGTCACAAGCAACCTTCGAGCGCGGTGTCTTTGCAGCCGCTAACGCGGTTGCTTCGTCCCAGTCCTCGCTGTAGCTTTGCTCGCGATGGAGTCTTCGCATATGCTTTTGCTGGACGTCGGCTCGCGGGAATGTGGCATGACACAGAGAGCAACTAAAGGGCTTCTCATTCGTATCTGCCCATGTTTCGTCAGACAATACATCGAGGAGTCTGGGCTGGGTTGTTACTGTACGAGTGCGACGATGTCTCACCAGATGCTCGGTCCGGGAGAACGTCCGATCACAAAAGTCACACTACAAGCAACAATCAGCAGTGCAGGACTTCGCTGGGCTGGGAGTCGATGGGCTTGGGGGGGGCGGCGAAGGACGTCCTGCTTTCTGTAAGGGGGGCAGAGAGAGACTTGCGTACCTTCCTAGGCGAATCTCTTGGTCTCACCGTGAGTCTCCTTTGTGGTCGGACCATAACGCGGGCGTAGTTTGCTCGTGGTTTAGTGGTGGTGTAGAAAGAAGTATTGCTAAAGTAACTCTACTGCTACAGGCCCGGTGGAGAGTGAAAGAGGGGAAGCGGCTTACTAAAGTACCTACGTAGTTGCCTCAGTACCTCAGACGTGACCCGCCAAGCCTGCTGACTACGCAGTTGGGGGTCTTCACGTCTGAGCGCACGATCTGTAATTTTGCCAGCTTTTCACTTCTATTAGGGGCGAATTTTAGAAAAGTAGAATTATTACCACCTCGCGATTTAGAGAGTATGCGCGACGTTCGGTGGAACATCTATTCTAAAGGCCGTTAAATGTTAATCGCGAGGTACTGGTATTCTATCACATTAAAGCATCCTTAGTTTATTAGAATACTGGTAGATATACGCGTACCTACGTGATAGAAAATCCGTAGGGAGGCTATCAAATAGCTAATTCCTCACCAAAAAAACAAGGTTTACGCTCAGACGTGGAGACCCTCAGCTGCGTAAGGTAGTCAGCAGGCTTGGCGGGTCACGTCCTGAGGCAACTACATAGTACGAACGTGATGACTGATAAGGCTTAGGTAATCATGTTAGATTTCAGCCTTATTGCCAAGACGCTAAGTCGGCTGCACCTACCTAAGGTCCTTCACATAGCATGAATGCTCCCACATAGTTTCATTAATCAATCATTCAATCACATACTGATATACCTCAAATATCGCTGTACTTCATCAAATCTCCTCCTAGCCCTGAACCGTTATGAGCAATCGAACAGAGTGACATGGCGGAGACAAATCTCAGCTGGCCCGGCGAGAGAGATCCGACTCGTTTGGACGTGGAAGATGCGCACAAAGTCCCCGAGCCAACATTCCTCCGCGACTTCAAAGAAGCATTGTTCGCCAGGGACATTGCACGAGACTATCAACATGCATCGTCTTCAGCCCCAGCTGGACAACCCTCCGGGTCTCCCATTGCCACCAGTGGGCATCTTAATGATGGAGTATGGCTTGAACCTGCACGTCGAGGGTCAACATGACTGACCTAAGACCTGAAGTATGAATCCCGGCAATTCACATATCCTCTGTCCCTTCTTTCCAATTTTCCAGACATTCCAGAGTCGGAAGAGCTGGGAAGGCTCGAGTCATCCTTTCAGGCACTTTCCAAGAAGTTTATCTTTCTCCGGGCAATTTCTATGCCAGGCAGCTCCAGAGAGCTCTTGCCCCCCTACTTGCGCTTGTCCCTGGCGTGCTTCGCAAGTTGCCTCTCTCCGTCTCCAGAGTCAGTTGCCACAGTCTCAGTAAGAATCCCTGCAGTTCATTCCGATGCAGGAAAAGCGTTATTTTCTGCAGGTGTGAAGGTGTGGGGAGTGATGTTGGAAGTTGACAACAGGGAAGCCAGAAAGGTCGAATCTGTTATGGCGGTAGGTGACATGCGTTGTTGTTTTGCGTTGATGTTACATTTCACTGCCAACACTCTACGTTTACAATGCGAAAGTGGTCAAGTTGCAGGACGCTACCTTGAACAAGAACTCAAGTATGCGTCCTGCTCCGAGGCTACTCCATCGGAGTCCTCTGTTCGGGCAACTGAACAGAGGACCCCGGGGCAGTGCCTCTGAGTTTCTTCACTTTCACACATCCTCATCAAACACTTCGATAGGACATTCGGTGTGGGCGTTGGAGGGTTGGAGGGTTGGAGGATCCTCTCATAGACAACTTCTTTAGTCCTAGGTTCGATTCCTGACCCGATCACCGTTTCAATTTCTAGGTTCAGGGAGCGGAATTGTTCGTCAATGCCTTCAGCTTGCTATGCTTATGGGGATTCCACCATTATACTAATATATTTTCAACAGAGCGTACTACTTGCGACGTATGGATCACTGAGTACTGATGCAAAAGTGTGGCCGGAGACATCTGTACTTGTGGGATATACTGGACCCGTAAGAAGATTCGCACCCAAACCCCCTCGAGAAATTGATACAGTTGGAGTGGCCAACGCTTACACATATCTGTCTACTCTTAGATTGTTCGAAGACTTCACATGCATGACTTTTGTGCGCAGTTTGACGAAGCGAATTGGCGATCCAAAAGCCATACCAGCACGCGGACTCGCAGGTCAGATCACACAACGAAGCACCCAACATCCCGTTATCCTTGCTGACCGTACATTCATAGTCTGCTGATGAGCTATCAATTCCTTATTGATGTGGTCCATGCCGTGCACTACAATACGAGCACTCAGTACAACAGCAGTGAGCTGTTTATCACGATGCCAGCCTCCAACCATAACTTCCACGATATTTATACGAAGCTAGTTCTCGAAGAGCACCCACTACCCCTCGACATGACCGAAGAAGAAGATGCGGTCCTCATTCTCTCGGCGCTGCTCTCAGACATCATCACAATCCACAAAGTCTTCTCAGGGTTTGATCTGCAGTCAGCCGAACTATTATCTTCCCAGCCGTCCACGAGCAGCAACACTCTTTCAGTACTGAATCCATTCGTGCCTTTATCTCCTTATGCCGAAAACCAAAGAATGCTTTCCCAGATCCTCAAAAGCCTGGATCTCTGGGGGAAAAGGTTCAGGCCAATCATGTCAGAAGATGTTTTGTCCCTGTTCTACTTCTGCGACATGTGCCTCTCGTTTCCACAAGCCTTACTACTACCTCAGCTAGCGGAGTACGAACCAGCTGTTATTAGCTCGAGTGGCTCGCGTTCTGAAGTTGACCTTGCTAGCATGGTGATATCCGAGGCCACAATGAGATCCGCATGGCTGGTTGTTGATCACGTCAACGTTCGAAGACTGCCAGATCGTGCGGCTTGTCCCGTCTGGCTACCGGTCGTGACTTATATTACAGCTTTGGTTGTGTGGGCAAACCTGAAATCCTCCTCAATGTCAAGAAGCACCTACGGTACACTCAAAGTATTGGGAATGTTCAAAGTGGAGCTGCAGCAGATGCCATGGCCTTGCTGTACAGTGATGGTGAAGAACTTGGACGAGCTCATGCGAGCCTGAGGCTGACACTGTTTTGATCTGGAAGGTTGTCTGATTGGACGAAGGCACGCAAAGCCCCACGATAAAGGGCTCCATCAGGTCACAAATGCCATTCAAATCAAGCTTTACGGTCCACGCTGAGGGATTCTGCGGATTTCCTACTATGGTGATCTTGTTTTGACCTAATTCAATCACTCAACCCAAGACTACCTCATTCTACTCGCACAGAACGAAGTAACAGTAGCTACCAGGCAGACACCCACCACCGCCAACCGACGAAATTCACTGGCTCACACCCACTCCCATCCATTCCCGCCAGCTAGCTCAAAGCTTCCCCTCTTCATCAATCACCCCATCGCTTCGATCCTCCTCGCACCAGACAGGTCATCCACCCCATCCGCCTCGACAATGCTGGCCTCCACAACCTCAAAGACCGGAACCTCCGCCAGCCGGCTCACGATATGGTGCAGCGTGGGCAGCCTCTTGAATCCAAGGTCTTCAAACTTGAACTCGGCGTGTTCCGCTTTCCGCACCCTCTTCGTCCGCGTCACTCCGGTCTTGGAAGCAGGGATGAAGACGTCGTACTCTGCGTCTGCTCTGTGTTTCCCCCTCTCCGCACCGTCCGAGGCCGGGATGCATTTGTGCACGAACATACCTTTTTCGTCATTGTTGTTGTCTTTGCCGTCGTCGCCCTCCTGATGGGCGCCATTTTGGCTGACGCCAGCACTGCCGGCTTGTTGCTGTGCTTGATCTCTTAGGCCCCGCCAGCGGAAAGTAGCCCACTCGGCGCCGCGCCAGCCGATGCGTGCTTCAACGTCACTCGCGTCGCCGTCGTTGCGCGGCGTGATGCCGATGTCGGAGTACAATTTCGGATAGCCGAGTTCTTCCCGGCCGGACAGGATGGGATCGGTCAGGTTCTCAAACATGACGGGACAGTAGGAGCCATGCAGTGTCTCGCCGCTGCGCGTCGTGTACTGGACATCGTGGATGTAGAAGCCAAGCAGGTCGTAGGAGCCGCCGCCAAGCCAGGCCATGTTTTGCAGGGTTTGCACGGAGAAGCTGGCATGGGTGACGGTGTCGGCTTTGTTGAATCTGTAGGAGGTGTTGGGGAAGAGGGTACGCAGCAAGGTTGCGCTTGTTTTGAACTTGATGGTTGCAATGATGGAGCCACTGGAGGAGGACAAGGAGGAGAGGTGTGAGTTGCCGTGGAAGTCCTGTCGTGGGCCGGGCATGGGCCCGAACACGGTCGGCTGGCGCCAGTAAAGGTTGCGGTTTTGCTGCCATTGGTGTTCGCGTAGGATTTGAGTCGAGGCGTGGTATTCGTCGTGGCTGAGTCCGTGGTCCATGCAGTCGTGCACTGATTAGAGCCTGTGGTTAGCTCCAGACATGCTATGTTCGAGGAATGGAGGGAACGTACACTTCAGCTCTCCGGTCCCGACTAGTCTAGAGTTGTTTTGAACGGTCGTTGCTCGCCCGTATCTGGCCTGGTTGTAAAGCTCCAAGCGTTCTGGGACCTCGTCGGGCGTGGTGCCTAGCGGCAGCGTGATGGCGAGTGAGACGGCGTCTTCGATGGCCATGGCACCTCCCTGTGCGAGATGGGGTGTGAAGGGATGTGCGGCGTCACCGATGAGGGCAAGTCGGTCGTTGACAAAGATTGGCAGGGTGTCCATATCGAACAATGGGTAGACCTTGAGTGTGTTGGCGTCGGCTTTGTCAAGCAGATGCAGCACCCTCGGTTCGAAATCGCGGTAGATTTCGAGCAGCTTGTCCTTCGACCCACTCTCGTTGTAGTCGTCCGACGTACCCGACAGAGCGGCGGGGTGGATGCAAACGAAGTTGAAGAGGGTGTTGTTCACACAGGGATAGAGGACAATCTTGAGATCATTGGGACCATACCACATGTCCATGGAGCCATTGGGTGTTGCCCAATCGCGGGTCACAGGGTCTGCCAGTGCTGAATCTTTGGTGATTAAAAAACGCATGGCGCTGTGATTTGACTTGAATGGAAGAAACTCCTTTTCGGTCACTGCGGCTCTAGTCGCCGAGCGAACTCCATCTGCGCCCACGATCAGATCGCCGTGCACTTGGGTGCCGTCTTGAAGCACTACCGTTCCTGTGTGTGGATCCGTGTTGACGATTTTACTGGAGGTATGAACCTGGACTGGTCGGCCTTTGCCATCAGCCGATGTAGCCACTTCCTTGAGATGTTTATGAAGGTGAGCTCGGTGTGTGAGAAACCACTTGTTCTGCCACCTCCCCGCAGCTTTCACGTTATCGGTAGTGGAGAGTAGCTCGCCCGATTGCTTGAGAGCTCTGATCTGCTCCAGTAAGACCGCCCCTTTCTCCTCAACGTGGACTCCCAGGCGTTGAAGAAGGCCAACTGCATTGGGGACCACATGGATTGCAGCACCGGCCTCGTTGGTGAATCCCGATTGTTCGTACAGCTGCAGAGAATAAAGAGAGGTTGGTGCCATGCCCGCTACTATGTGCTTGTGCTGGAGATTGATGGGGCGAACTGACCTCAACATCGTGGCCTTGTTGTCGCAAAGCTATGGCCGCGGTGAACCCACCAATTCCACCACCTACAATGATGACTTTCAACCAAACAGGCGTAGAGGCTGAGTGGCGGTCACCGTTGGTGTAACCGCCGTTCATTTCCGCGAGCGCCGCCATCGCCTGGTAATCGTGTGTAGCTAAGGAAGAAAATAATGTAGGAGGCTGAGGAAGACTTCTGCCAGTTTACGCTGGGAAGACCATTGACAAAGGAAGACCATTGACAATAAGTTACCGCCAGTTGCATACATCCCGTCACACTAGGCGCAGAGTCCGACATGAGACGAATACTGTGGAGGCCTTCCCAGCTGCTATTCTATGGTCCGCCACTGCCGAACAGCAAGGGACCACGAAATCCTCCTGACCATTCCGAGGTGTTCTAGCTACTGTGGAAGCGGCAGAGAAGTGGAATGGGGTAGTCGACTGTGTAGGAAGGCTGACATCTGGCCCCAACCACCTCACTTCAGACTCCGAGAAGGGGAACTATTAATCGGAAGTGATGGGGGTAATTCAATCGGAAGTGGTGGGGTAATAACTCACCATCCTGATCGTCGCCGGCTTGGCAGATTCGACAAGGGATGGGGTCAAGGAACGGCAGCAGTGATGCGACAGTCATGACCATCACGCGTAGGACTGCTGTAGGAAGAAGTCAAGTATGAATCGAACTAGATCAACCGAACTAGATCGACCTCCCCCTCTTTGATTGACTTGTATCAACGACACAAGTCTACGACAGCCTGTTCAGGATCTTTCAGTATGCCGAACACCCTAAGGGATGATCTGCACAAGATCGATGAGACTTCTTTCGACTATGTCTATGAAGAGAACGCAACAATCGAGCTGAAGAACGCCAGAGGTCTGGTGAGATGTAATGTCTACCGGCCCAAAGGTCCCCCTGGCTCGGAATATCCAGTGCTAGCCACCTACTCGCCGTATGGTAAGGACATCCATTACAGCGCGTGAGTATGGTCCAAGTCCACAGCTCTTGCCATGCCAGAGCTGAACACTTTCAGCTTCAACGCTGCCTCATTCAACCAGGTCCCACTCGACCACACTCAGCATGGGAGACGCCCGATCCAGGCTTCTGGACCCGTCTTGGGTACGCTCTAGTTCGGGCGGATGAGCTGGGACTTGGTCAATCACCCGGTGTCTTGGACACCATGTCTCGTGGGACCAGCGAGGCCTTTTTCGACGTCATCGAGTGGGCTGCCAGCCGGTCTTGGTCGTCCGGAAAGGTTGGCCTAGTAGGCATTAGTTACTACGCAGGGAGCCAGTGGCGTGTCGCTGCACGACGGCCGAACGGGCTGACATGTATCATTCCCTGGGAAGGGATGTCAGACTATTATCGGGACCGCTGTAGGCACGGTGGGATCTACTCTAACACCTTTATTAAGTTCTGGTGGGACCGCCAGGTATATCTTTTATTCTCAGGTCGAGAAGAAAATCCCACTTGGCCATTCTCGAGGCTGACTCTGTGTGTCTTAGGTCATCACCAATCAGTATGGACGTCCAGGAAGAGCTGCTCGGAAATGGGGACCTGACACTATTGAAGGAGATCTCTCGGAGGAGGAGTTGAAGCAGAATCGTCGCGATCAGACAGTCGACAATGCTAAGAATCGTTTCCTCGATGACGAGTACTACTTATCCAGGGACTACAATATAGACGATATCAAAGTGCCGCTTCTTTCGGTGGGGAACTGGGGTGGGATCCTACTTCATCTTCGGGGCAACGTCGAAGGTTACATGAATGCTGGCTCGGAGCGGAGGTATCTCCGTTTCGTGACTGGGAGGCACGATCTGCCCTTCTACTCTGCCGAGAACGTCGAAATCCAGAAGAGCTTTCTTGATGCCTTCCTGAAGAGTCAGGATAGCATGGGGTGGTCAACCGGAGAGGCTCCCAAAGTGGGTTTCGTTATACGAAAAGGCGACGTTGGATTCAACAACCCGGAGGCTGAAAAAGCTTACCCATATCGATTCGAGAAAGAGTGGCCATTGCCGGACACGGAATACACCAAGTTCTACCTTACCTCCGGAATGAAATTGACAACGAATCCTTCTCAACACCAAAGCGATAGCCAGGTATCCTATCACGCATTGGGAGATCTCAAAAACCCGCAGGCGGTGCATTTCACGACAGAACCTTTCGAAAAGGAGACCGAGATCACCGGCCACGTAGTCGTGCATCTCAATGTGCTGGCCACGAAAAGCCAAGGACATAGCACATCAGGACCTAGCGATATCGACCTCTTCATCACGCTTCGACATCTCGCTGCTGATGGCAAAGAGATCCTCTACACCGGTACCGTCGGCGACCCAGTCCCAATCACCAAAGGCTGGTTAAGAGTCAGTCTTCGAAAGGTCAACGAGAAGAGTCCTCGGAACACCTTCTGGCACCCACACCGCGAATACCTCTCCTCGGACGCAGAGCCTGTTGTACCGGGAGAGGTGTACCCCGTCGACGTTGAAGTTTGGCCAACGAGCGTGGTGGTGGGAAAGGGTGGTCAGCTGGTGCTGGAGGTCTCGTCTGGAGATACGCAAGGTGCTGGACTGTTCGAGCACAACTCGGCGGAAGACCGGTCGCCAGAGACGCTGGAAGGGATGAACCACATCCGTTTTGGTGCCGAGCATGAGAATTGGGCCCTCATGCCTGTCATTCCTACTAGGTAGTGTATCGAAAGGGATTGTGTTCCTAAATGCCCCCTTTGGGCCTGCATAAAATTCTCGTGGCAATTGGTAGCAACACCTAGACATTAATGACAGCGAGACCACCACTCTGGATCAATGAGTGTCATAGTTATAAACGGTATTAGGGGTCAATTTCCCCTATCAGGTAATCACTGTGATCTTTTGGTCCGGTGCCGCATGTAGGAGCGACCCCTAATTTACACATGGCAAACAGTGGCTTCCACATCTGCTACCCCATCGACTACCCATCTACTACTCCATCTATCACCCCATCTGTCTTCCGAAGCTTTCCCGCATTCTACACTACTTAGTCCCCACAGAGGATCTCGTTTCCAAAAGTCGACACAGGCAATTCTGCCCAGAAACACTATTCTACCTCGAGAGCAAGCATACAAGCAACGACACAAGTACAATGTCCTCCGACCACCCCCCTAAAGACCACCCCCCCAAAGACCTCCGCCCCCTATCCCGCTACATAACCACCCACTCCCCCACCGGCACCGCCATCTTCTCCACCACCATCCCCGCCCCCGTCCCCGCCAAACCCGTCCTGAACAACACCATGCACTTCTCCCTCATCTACACCACCACCACGCAGCCCGCCCAGATGACCGCCGACGCCGACATCGCCGCCTACGCCACCCACCTCGCCAACCCGCCCAGCCTCACCGTCCCCCACGGCAGCGTCGGGCGCATCGTCGATTTCCCGCCGGGCTACACGTCGCCGATGCACCGGACGCTGTCGCTGGATCTGGGGATTGTGGTTGAGGGCGAGGTGGAGTTGATTTTGGATGGGGGGGAGAGGAGGGTGTTGGGGAGGGGGGATGTGGCGGTGCAGAGGGGTACGAGTCATGCGTGGAGGAATGTCACGCCTGGGGGGGGTGGGTGGGCTAGGATGTTTTATGTGTTGCAGGATGCGGAGCCGATTGAGTTGGGGGATCGGAAGCGGTTGGAGGAGGATTTGGGGGGGATTTCGAGGCCGGTCTGATGTGGAATTTTTTGTTTGTTCAAAATGTTTTGGAGTTTATCGTTTGCGATCGATAAGAGCAGACTACTACAAAACCCCACCAATCCTAGCCTATGGGTATTGATAATGATATGGATATTGATATTTCGGGCCGAGGGAGCTTGATGATGGGGTTGACGAGGAGATGATGGGGGGAACATGCTTGAGGATCTTCAAAGGATACTAAAGTATTAGAGACATTAAGAGAAGAGTACCGAGATATAGTAACCAAAAGAGTCGATATTCATAAATTCGGTATCAACAATGTTAGATCCCCGTTCCTGTACATCTGCAAAAGGCCGCGGTTGTACGCGTGGATTCCACCTTTCTTTCCAGTGCGCTGCAACGAATTTCGGGACTTTCTCACCGATCTCCCCCAACCTCGTATCTGAACATCCTGTCATTGAATCGGCCACCCGTCTGGCGCCAGAGCTTCGACGCAGCCTATTCAAACTCTTCGGTTAGCCCAATCCCTCCGCAGCCAGTCACCACCGAACTCTTCGCTCAGCACGCCCAGACCATCTGAAGAGTAGACTCACCGAGTTCACATAAACGCCGATAAACATGACCGTGACCACGACACCTTCAGCGATATCCTGGCCCGCCGGCCGATCCGCCAGACGATGGCCTCGACTCGGTTCGCGATAGGCTGGCATGCGGCGTCGATTTGAGGGCCATGAAGGAGGGTTCTCTGACTGTCTGAAGGCTTGAGGTGCCGGCTCAGTCCGTCGTGACTGCGAGCTCTCGGTGCCAGTGTGGTGGAGGTCGTAGGCTTTTAGGAGGTCGGTGACGGTAGCAGGGACGACTTCGGTGGTTGAGACGGACATGGCGGGCGACGAGAGGTGTGGATAATGCTGCTGCTCTTTCGCAGGCTGAGGATACACAAGGCGATCGATATCAAGTCCTGTTACAGTCCTTCGGATCTTCCAGATAGCAAGCGTCGTAGCTTGTCGGAGAGCTGGACTGGTGTTTGTCCTACAGGGTTCAAGCGGGCGGTGTCTGGGGTAATCCGGAGGGAAGTGGGGTCACGACCATCTCGTCTCGTATGAGGCTGGAGCTCATCTCGAGCGCCTGGATGACGATTGACTGGAGAATTGATCATGTTGGAGAACATAGCCAAGTTCTGTAGATCTCCGGCCTTCCGATTGTGCCGACGAAGGCTCTACTTGAATTGAGGAGTAACGTTGAGCTTTCCAATAAGTCCAAGGTCAAGTCGAGCACCGCCAAGATGACGATATCTTCTTCTTCTTCCTCATCCGCCTCTCCGCCTCCCTTTCCACGCATCGCCATCTCCCACCTCGAAGGTCGAGCTCAATCTATCCATTACCGCCAAACACAGCTTCACCGCTTGCAGACAGAGCTAATTGGGTCGAAGGATGAGATCAAAGCGACCATCAAAGCCGATGTCGGCCACACATCGCACGAGGTCGACTTTGAGTACACTCTCGTCCTGTCAGAACTACGCCAGCACTTCGAGGGCCTGAACCCCAAGGATGAACTCGCTGCCACGCGGCAGATCGAACTAGGACACGACAACTTTGGCAGAAGCAAGAGCACAAGCATTGCTTACATCGTACCAAGCACGCATGTCCTGCTGTACTCGGTGCTTTCGCCAGTCTGCGCCGCCATTGCGGCTGGGAGCTGTGTCATTGTCGAGGTGAGTCAGTCCACTGTTTCAATCGGCCGAGTCTCACAGGCGAGAGCAATTATTTATTGACAGAGAACAGCTTCCGCAAACTCTCAGGGGCCTGACATCGACGCTCCGAAGGGTACTCTGCAGCGGTCTCGATGCAGACACGTTTGCAATCAGCGACAGCAGACCGGCATCCGACTTCTTACAGCAGTGCACGCTGGTCCTTCAGTCGCAGCCAGATGACCAGCCCAAAGCTCGGCGGACATGCCTCTCCCCATCATCCCTTCGCGCCCTGGCCGTGGTGGACCGCACAGCACACGTCGATAAGGCGGCCCAGGCCGTCGTACGAGCACGCTTCTCCCGCCGCGGCACCTCACCCTACGCTCCTGATGTCGTACTAGTCAACGAGTTCGTGCTCGAGGAATTTCTGGCGTGTCTGTTGCAGCATATGTCGCCCTACTTGGCGCATGGGAACGGCTCCAGTGGGAACTCGTCGAAGGAGAAGGAGCACAGGCCGTTTGCGGAATGTCAGCGAATCCTCGACGTTGCCGAGAAATCCGAGGACATGAGGGTCGTAATTCGCGGATCCAACGGTAATATTATCAGCGTGCATAATCGGTGAGTAGACACCACACCCTTGCCTTTCATCGTGGAGCCAGAATGAGCATCTACTGACCAGCAACAGCGACGCCGCACTCTTAAGCCAGAAGGTCAGCGGATCGATACTACTCGTCCACGCCATCAGCAGTCTCGACGACGGGATCGACTTTGCCAACAAATCTGCCGAGAGCAGCACCCTGGCGGCTTCGTTCCTCTTCGCCACTCTACCAGAAGCCCAATACCTTGCCAACTTCATCGACGCACATATATCTTGCGTGAACCATATCCCGGCAGAACTACTAGGTATGTACCACACCCAAGCCCCCAATCCCAACCCAGCCCATGTCAATACTAAGAATGAAGCAACGGCTAACGTACCACCATCAAAAAGTCGGACCGATCGCTCCCCTGCAGCACGTCCCTTCTCTTACCCCCCGCTACACACTCCCCATATTTCAAGAGTCTCGGCCACAGCTCCTCAACAAGACCGTCTTGACGAGCCTTGTCGAGAAAGTCCAGTACGAACCCTCGGACACGCGCCTCGCAGATCTCAAGAAGTCTCTTGAGGTGCCTCTGCCGCCGATGGATAGGAAGAAGGGCCAGGACGTCGACTTCTTCTTCCAGGCGTTGCTGACAGGGACGACGGTCGTGGCGGTGCCGGTTCTAGTTGGTCTGGGTGTTATGGCCAGGTATGCGATAACGTATATTTAGCAGCGGCTGTAAGGGAGGTTGCAGTCGGCGGTTCGGTGTTGTGATGGTGCTGGGTTGTGTATGCGATCGTAAAAGAACTAGCTAGAATATGTGGAACCGTGGTCGGGGTTTAATTTTCGCAATCTGCCTATCAAAACCGGAGGAGGTTTCTGTTGCGCTCATCTCTCCGTCTGCAGTGAGGAAGAGCAGAGAGAACAATCTTAGTAGACTACAGAAAAGGGGATCAGTCAACTAATACTGAATATACCGTTCTAAAAGTAAACTCGTATACCTAGAAATAATAATAATTAATATTAATTAGACTCTAAATCTATATATATATATACTATTATAAATAATCTAAATAAATATAATAGGTAATACTACTAGTTAAGGCCTTATTATATAATTATAATAGGGATATTAAGTAATTTCCTCTTTATTAATTCTAGAGAATATATATATAACGCCCTTATAAAGTAGTCTACTATCCCTATCTTACTATCTATAATTATATATTAAGAAGGATCTCTTAATTACTACCCTAAATAGTAGGATTAAATATCCTATTATTAATAATCTCTTATAGAGGTTATATAATAGGGATATCTTAGTAATATATTATAATAAAATTAACCCCTAATAAAGTTTATTAACTTAATAATATATTAAGATATCTATCTATTTAAAAAAAACCCTTAGATAAGACCTAGTAAGAAAAGTACCCTTTTAGATATTATTCTAGTTATACTAATTTATATATTTAATCCTTTTCTTAAGCTCCTAGTTTAATAGCTTACTTTTAGCTAATCTATTATAGATATATATCTACTCTATTAAATATTAAGTTAATATATATTAATTCTTACTAATTAGACCCTTTATAATTATAATAAATAGGAAGTAATAACTTAGCTATCCTCTTAAAATACTCCTAGTAGATATATATCTACTTTATTAAATATTTAATTATCTTATACTATTTATTAACTTTTAGATTAATATCCCTTCTTTAATATATCTCCCTTAGCTATTTATACTTTAAGATTCTTAATATTATTTATCTAAGATTACTTAAAGGACTTTACTATTTAATTATATTCTTATCTTAGCCTACTTAAGCTATTAGGTATATTTTATATACTAGCTATACTAGTCTAATTATATACTAGGATAGTAAGCTAGGTAGTATAACTACGCTTTAACCTTCTTAGCCTTTTATAACTTTAACTTATTTAAGCTTTCTCTACCTTTTTCTTTATATCCTTAATAGATCTTCTCTACTATTTATTAAGAATACTTATTAATATTATCTTAACTATTTTAATATAACTTTCTATACTTTATAAAGGCCTTTATACCCTTTTTATTAGACTCCTTTAAAGTCCTCTTTATTTTATATTCTTATTAAGTCTTACTTTAATTTACCTTATATAAGGTCTTTAAAGTAGCTAATAAAATCCTAGGATGAATATATTATTAAAATTAATTTACTTTTATATTTTTTAAAGATTAAGACTTTTATCTTATTATTAAAGGGATATACTTATAAAGTCTTTCTATTATATTACTAGAATATTATTAAGATACTATATTCTATAATTATAATAGAGATTATAGTTATTATAACTCTATATATTCCTTATAACTAGTATAACCTTATAAGCTTTAAGGCCTTTTATTAGAATATTATTAATTAATTTACTATTATTTTTATATTTATATTTATTACTCTAGTAGTAATACTAGGAGTTAAACTCTACTTAATAAATATAATCCTAGAGATTCCTACTTTCTTTCCTCTTTTCTTTCTTCTTTCCTTAACTACTATTATATTATTTAGAGATAGTAGGTATCTCCTTATCTTATATATATTTATATACTATTAATACTCTTATAATTAATATAATAAATTATATAATTTATATTAATATTAATTTTATAAATAATCCTTTTTATATCCTTTAAAGAAGTTTCTCTTCCCTTTACTTAACTTTAAGGAATTTTCTTTATTATTAATTAATAATAGCTAATAATAAGTAGTTCTTTAATTATATAATTTATAAGCGCCTTAACTACTTTATTAACTATTTAAGTATATATATTTAATTAAATATAAATTATTACCTCCCTCTAAGGCTTATAAATAAGTTATATTTTTAGGAGGAGTTAAGCTAAGTTACCTAGGTATATAATTTTATATTATTTCTATTATTTCTACTAAATTCTTCTATTAACTATCTAGTAAGAGGAAGGTTCCTTTATATTCTAGGTACTTAGAGGTAGTAATAGGAGTTTATATTAAGGCTTATATTAATTATATAATTAATTCCTATAATAATAGTTATAAGAATTACTTATAATAGTATAAGCTTATAAATTACTTATTTAACCCCTTAGCTTAATTTATAACCCCTCCCCCCCCTTATAATATCTTAAATCCCCCCTTTAATAGAAGGGAGGGTACTTATACTTATACCTATTAGAGGGGGGTAACTCTTCTAAATAATATTATATATTCCTACTTTATAAGTAGGGCTCTTTACTTTTATTATCCTACTCCTCCTCCTTCTCCTCCTTATAACTCCTTATAACTCCTTTAGTAGGGTTAGATCTCTAACTATAAATTCTCTACCTCTTATATTAGGCCCCCCTCTTATATCTTCGCCTCCTCCTTCTTTATCTAAGGTAGAGGACCCCTTAGAGTCCTTCCCTTCCTAGGTAAAAGACTAGGAAGGGGGGGATATCCCTCCTCCCCCTTCTTCTCTACCTCCTCTACCCTCTCTACTACTATTATTACCTCTTTTTTTTCCTCTTATATAAGCGGCCGTTAACTTACTAGTATATATATTAATTAGCCTATACTCCCCCTCTTCTCTTACTCTTAATATTTAATAAGTACCTTAGTTACCTTTTATAAACTTTTAATTAATTATTTTTAAGCTTACTAGATTAGAGATAGATTAGGGGCTTTAAGGCTAATATTAATAGCTATTTTACTCCTTTAAAAGCTTTATATATTTCTTTTATTTTCTTTTATTATATTTATAAGTTAATAAAATTAATTATTTCCTTCTAAAGATCTTCCTACTTTAATTTCCTAATAATTTTACTTATAAGGGAAGTTTTATAAATTTTTAATAACTAGGTCCTTAATTACTTATATATCTATTATATATTAAATAGCCCTAATATAATAGGCTTACTTATATACTCTACCTTATATTTATAAATAAGGGATTATCTAACCCTTTATTAATAAGTTTAATTATAATTATTAAATATATATCTTTCTCTACCTTCTTATATTTAAAGGTTAAATTATAAAGGGAATAATTAGGGGCTTTTTTCCTAGCTATTTTAATTATCCTTAACGCGGCTTATAAAGCTTTAAATAATTATTATAATATATATAAGTTATAACCTTCCTATTCTTTAAAATTAATTTATATAAAGTTCCCTATTTACTAATATAACCTACTATTATAAGTAGCCCTATCTACCTTAAGGATAATTTTAATTTATTAATTTAAGTATTATTTTTTATAATCTATTAGTTATATTATAATAACTTAATAGGAGTTACCTCTTTATTATATCTTATTTTTATTAGGTCTTTTATATAAATAGATTAATAGAGAATTAATTCTTTAATATCTAACCTTTTTATTATAAACTCCTAAATAACTATATTAGTAAACTAGGAAGTAGAATAGAAAATCTAAAAATGGAAAATCCGCTGAAAGCGCATTTTCCAGGCAAAATACTAGTTGAAAATAGGAAAATTTTAGGGTTTTTTTATTCTAGCCTAAAAGTCCTAAATATAGAAAATCCGGATTTAAGGCCTTAAATCCGTGATTTTCCTCTAGCGCCGGGAAGAAACGGGAAGCTCGCTAGAGTTATAGCGGCTACGTTATTAACGCTAGCGTAATATAGGTTTTAAATACAGTCGATTCACGTAATTTATATACGCGTAAAGTACTCCCCCCTAGCCTAGCCCCGTTTCCTATACCTATATTACGTCTGCGATTAATTCTCCTACTAAGTATTAGTACTACTATTAGTTATTAATAAGACTTAATACCTTATTATAATTACCTAGTTAGTACTAGCCTAATATAGTTATATTATAACTAATTAGTAGGACTTATCCCCTATTAGTCCTATTACCTAGTATTTCTAAAAGTTACTAAACCTAGTTAAATACGCCTTTTCTAACTTATAGTATTAAAACAAGCCCTAGGGCTAATATATAAGCGCGCCTATTATATACGTATTTTTCATATTTTTCTATATTATTCCACGTTCCTAGTTTACTAATATAGTAGTATTTCCTTAGGATTAGGTATTACTAACTTTTTAGGGTAATTACTAATTTATATACCTTATTTAAATATTCCTATTACTTAGATTCTATATAGAATCTTAAGGGGTAAATAGCCTAGGTAGTTAATAGTTCTTAAGTTAATATTAATTATTAATATTTAAATAGATATATCCTAAGGTTCTTTAGGAATATCTTCTCTCCTTTTCTTAAAATACTTTATTAAGATATTATTAGACTTTTCTATTATATTAACTAAGTATTTTACTCTACTTAAAGCTTCTAGTATAATAATTCCCTAGGACTTAAGGAATCTAGATATTTCCTTATTAAGGAAGTAGGTCCTATTATTAAAATAAATAGTATTAGAGACTAGTACCCTTATAAGGTATCTAGTAATTACTCTTATAATAGTAATTATATTAATAAAATCTATTACCTTTAGAAATATTACTCTTAAGAAGTAATTTATAATATTTAAGATATACTTTTATTTACCCTCTAGGGTAATAAATAGTCTAATATAATCTATTCCTAATAGCTAGAATAGCTTTATAATCTAGATTAATAATAGTAGTACTATTCTAGTTATATTTACCTATTTTATATATAATAGATACCCTTTAATATATTGTATAATATCCTTTACTATACTAGGCTAATAAATAATATTATAGATTTTATTTATAATAATTTTTATAAAGAAATATCTACTCCTATTATAAATGTCTTATAATAGAGTACTTACCTCTCCCTTTATAATATATATAGTTCTTTAATCTTGAAACTTATATATTAATTAATTTATATAACTATTAAATATAAATTAGAAAGCCTTCTTTTTAAAGGTACTTATCTCTTACTTATTTAGATTTTTTAGTTTCTCCTACTAAGTATAGAAGTAATATATATCTATATATTAATTATTATTCTTATAATCTACCTTATATAATATAAGAGTCCTTTAAGAATAAAATAATAAATTCTTAAGGTAGAGCATCTAGTATTTCCCTATTAACTATAACTAGTATTATAAGGATAGATAGCCCTACCTCTATATTAATAATAGTAATTATTATCTACCTAATAGTCTAAATAACTACCTCCTCTCCTTACTTCTAAATTCTCTTTATATAATCCTCCTTACTAAGTTACTTTAGTATATAAGTATAACTACCCTTTCTAGATTTCTAGAACTATACCTTATTATCTTAATACTTCTCTACTTCCTTTAATAAATGCCTTATAAGATTATCTATCTTATAATCTATATTATTAAAAATTACTTAAGAAAGGCTATTAATAATTATATTCTCCTTCCCTTAAATATATTTAAGTTATATATATAGCTATCTAAGCTTTATAACCTACTTAGTAAAGATATCCTTATAAAACTTAGTATTTATAAAGCCTACTAATAGTTTATAATCTATCTAAATTATTAAGGGTTTATTAGCCCTTATTATATAAGAGAATTTCTATCTAAAGTAGATAATAGCTCTTAGCTCTCTTTAGTATATATTATAATTCCTTCCTAATTTATTAAAGGTAAATAAATTATATACTATTAGCCTCTATTTACTATTCTATAATTACCTTATATAGTAACTTCTATTAAAACCTAATATATTACTAAATATATAAATCTTAAATATAAGATCTTATAAGAATAATACTCTAGTAATAGTATATAATTTCCTTATTAATTAAAATAAGAGCTCTTTTAACTCCCTTTATATCTATTTAATATTACTTATTAATCTTAAAAGGGGCCTTACTATCTTAGTATATCCTTTAGTCTATTTCCTAGTAGACTAATATATCCCTAGAAATCCGCGAACTTTATTAACCTCTTAAGGTCTTAGCTAGTTCTTTATCTTCTTAGTAGTCACTAGCTTAATTTATATATATCTACTAATCTTACATATCTTACCTAAGGCCTTAACCTTAATTATTCCTAATAGAAGTTTAGAAAATAAGAGCTTTAATTAAGACTATAATATTCTTAGGAAGAAGTAATCCTAGAGAAATCTAAACTACCTCTCTTATAAGTTATAAGTATTAAAGATATTATTAATATAAAATACTACCTTTAATTACTTATATAACCTATTACTTTATAATAGTAATAGCTCTAGACTAGGTAATAGAATAGGCTTAAGGGTAATATTTATTAATTCTATAAATATAAATAATAAAGTTCTTATCCTCTAAGGTATCTTTATTAGTTATAATTAGTTAATCTCTAGGAAACTAAATATAAGGTAATATCTATCTTCTAGGTATATAAATATCACCTAGTATTTATACTTAATATCTACTTAAAAGAATATAGTATATGTAAGTAATCCTAATAAATTATAAACTTTTACTACTAATTCTATATAAGATCCTACTAGATCCTTATATATAAAATAATAATTAAATATTAGGCGTAGTTTAGACTTTCCCTCCTTATTAATTAGGATAGCTCTAGTATTCTATTAAGATACCCTTTTATTTATTATTATATACCTCTTATAATAACCTACTTTTATACCTTACTCTACTATCTTTTATAACTACTATTCTTTATTATTGATAAAATATTTTTAAAGAGCCTTATATAGCTTTAATCTATTATAAGATATAATCTTATATACTATTAAATTAGTTACTAGGATCTCCTTAACCTCCTTAGCTCTAATATCCCTATATATCTAGAATAGTTATAATAGTTATAACTTAATATTATTACTAAGGATTACTTCTCTAAATATAATTCCTTTATCTCTTACCTATTTAAGGAGTAATTTAAAACTTTCTATATAATTAATAGGCTGATAGATTACCTATTAACTTATAAAGAACTTTAAATTCCCCTTATTATTATATAAAACTATATTATTATAAGTTATAAGGGTAACTTTATACCTCTCTATATACTTATCCTTATCTTAATAGAGTAAATATATATACTTTATATCCTAGGAGATATATTTATATTTTAATATTTCTTAAAATACTATCTATATTTTAATATTTATATAATAGACTTAAAAGCTATTATATACTTTATCTTTATTTATATACTTATTAAAGTATTCCTCTTAAGGCTTTAATATCTAAGGGGAGGTATAAGTAGATCCGCTTCCTTCCTTATTTCTTAGAGTTTTAATATTATTCTAGAGACGCTCTAATTTCCTAACTTTTTAACTCTATTATTAGATTCTAATTTAAAATCTTTATTACTACTCTTATTACTAGACTCTTCTAAGAGACTCTCTAAGTTATTACTAGAAGTATATAAATTAATAATCTTATTACCTTTAATAATATCTTTTATTATTAACTTTAAAGGCTAATACTTTTCTAGGATAATCTCTATTATTATTAGGATAGTCTTAATTTTAATAGGATAAATCCTTTTTACTATCTTATACTTCTTTATATTACCTAGATCTAACTTACCCTTTATAATACCTATCTTAATATCTACTAACTAAAGCTAAGGGAGCCTAAGTAAGATATTAATACTAGGATTATTTATAAAGGAGATAAATACCTATTACTCCCTCTTAATTCTAGTTATACTAAGCTAGAAAAGTATCTAATATCTAAGTTTACTATCTTTACTATTTACTACTAATATAATAGTCCTTTTACTTCTAAACTCTAAGATAGAATAGATAGATAAATTTATAATTAATATTAATTATAGGTTTATAATAATTATATTAGATCCTTAATCTACCTTAGCGCGTTATATAAGAATAAATATTCTTTTTCTACCTATCTTCTAAATAATTATATTTATAACTTATACTATTATCTCCTTATATATAATCTTATAAAATTATTATTATAAAGTCTTTAACAGCGCGTAATATAAACCTATACTTTTATTCCCTAGGAGTATAAACCTACTCTTTTTATTAATATATTATATTATAGATATTTTTATTACCCTAATATTAATATCTAGGTCTTTAAATATTTTCTTCTTCCCCTTTTTCTTAGGGGCCTAACTAAGTCTTTATAACTCTTCTTTAAAGAATAGTAAGATCTATAATATATAAATTATTAGTAATAATATTATTATATTTATTAATATCTAATTAATATCTAGTTAGGGTTTTCTAATTAACTTATAAACTATTAATATTTCTTTCTTAACTCTTATCTTTTTAATAGGAGTTCTCTTTCTCTAAGTTTTCTCCTTAATTACTAGTAGTAGTAACCCTTCTTCTTTAAGCTTATTATTCTTCCTTCTCTTTATACCTAACTAAGTATTATATACTCTAAGAGTATTATTATTAAACTATTTAAGTATTAAGGTATTTAAATTTACTAAGTAACTTATTAGCTTAATATCTTTAAATACTAAATTATAATAGGGTATCTAAGAATTCCCCTCTTCTTCTAGTTTTTTAATCCTTAGGTCTAGAACTTCTAGTACTTTTCCTAATAAGATAAGGTATAAAATAATATTATTTTATACTAATAATATCTACCTTATAACTTCTTAATAAGACCTATTATTAATATTATAACTTTATTATATATTTCATTATATAAGATACTAGGTAGGGAGATAGAATAGATTAGCTTATACCTCCTTTATTTCTTTATAAGCCTTCTACTTTACCTAATAGTCTTTTAATTCCCTTTTAATCTAGTACTATTCCTCCCTTAATAGAGGGGGATTTATATACTCTAGACTAATATATTTAAGTTTATTATATTTTAAATATAACTTTTTATTACTATACTTCTAAAGTTCTTATAACTTTAAGCTATTTACTTATAAGTTTATTAATATCTTTTAATTATATAATTTATTAGGAATAAACTCTAGGTAGATATCTCTTATTTATATTAGCCTACTACCTCACGGAAAATTATTTCTTAGTCTTATAAGCGGCCTTTAATTTTTATCCTATTATCTAGGGTTTCTATATAAATCTTATAAGCTATATCTATTCCTAGTCTTATAGTTTTATAGGGGTTACTACCCTAATAATAACTAGGGATTAAACTAAGAATTTAACCTAAGGCTATTTCTAGTATCTACTACTAGCGGCGCTACTATCTACTTTAAGGGGGCTACTATTAGCTATAAGTTATTATATACTTTAAGAGGAACTCTAGCTATATTATAATTACCTTTATCTTATCTAAAGTATATATTTAAGTTTACTATTAATTAGCCTAAGTAGTTATTATTCTAAGGGTAAAATATTATATCCTATAAAATTCTATTTTAATCCTAATATTAAGGCCTAGTTATTATAAATATAAATACTTAAATTATATTATTATTATTTACTACTACTATTATATAAAATACTCTAAATTTCTTTAGCTTATATTACTAATAGTTCTTTTCTATAAAATCTTTAAGTATAAATAGGATTTTTATATATACCTAAGCTTTCTTAAATACTTTATATAATAATCTATTTATTTCTAACTTATATTCTAATATTCTAAGTTATAAATCCTAATTTATAAGGCTAGAGATCTATTTATAAATTATATTAGTAAGTTAATACTTTTCTAGTACACTTAATATATTAGAGGCTATCTCTTCTACTTAATCTCTACCTCTTATTATCTTTAAGAGTTATTTTATATACTTAAAATAAGCCTCTAGGCTCTTATTATAAGTCTAATAAAGCGCCTTAATTTAGTCTATTATATTAATATTAAACCTAATATTTTAAGCCTCTCTAAGGAATTCTTCTTTAAGTAAGGTAATAACTATCTCCTTATCTTCCTTATTTCTATAATTAATTCCTTCTTTACTAAGGATCTTAGCTACCTTTAATATATAAGCTAATTAGTTAATAGCCTTCCCTTAAAGCCTTATATTAAACCTCTTAAGTTATATAAGGATATTAAGGTCTCTAAGGAGCTCCTCTTCTAATATATAGAGCTATCTAATTATATTACTTATATTATTAAATAGCGTCCTTATTCCTAATAGTATTATTATATTAGCTAATATAGGTATTACTACCTCTAACCCTAATAATAATAATACTAGGCTAGCTATTTAAAATTCTAGTAACTCTTTAAGAGTTATAACTTTTTATTTCTCTAGCTAGAGAAAGCGCTTTCTAAGTACTTTAAAAACTAATTAATAGACTTTACTATTAATATTAAAACTATTTTTTTAAACTTATAATAAGTATATAAAATAATATAGGGATATATTTAACTATATAATCCCTTAATAGTTATTATTAATAGAGTATTATCTCTAAATACTTCTCTAATAAGGGTAAATTAGGCTAAGAAGAGGGGTCCTATTATATATATCTATACTACTAAGTATTAAGAAAAGTAGATAATAATTAACTAATAATAGGAATAATTTATATAATAGCTATCTAGTTAATAATTCCTTATAATTTAATAGTAGTAATAACTCCCTAATTTATAGGTATTTAGGCTATCCCTAAGTCTTTCTTAATTTTAGATAACTAGTAGATTATCCCTTTTTAATATTAGGGAATAATTTTTCTATATAATAAAATAGTATAAATAATAATAATTTTTCCTTATATTATTAATATAAATAATTTAACTTAAGTATATAAATAGTTCTTTTAACTTATAAGAATAATATTAATATATCTATATAAAGTATATAAATAAAAGAGGTATAAAATATAGCTATTATTAATATACTAAATAGGTAGAAACTTCTATAATAATATAATCTTCCTAGAGGGAAGAAGACTTACTTTAAATATTTAAAAGATTATAACTTACTAATTATATTATAGTTACTAGAAAAGGGGATTAATTAATTAATACTAAATATACTATTTTAAAAGTAAACTTATATACTTAGAAATAATAATAATTAATATTAATTAAACTCTAAATTTATATATATATACTACTATAAATAATCTAAATAAATATAATAGGTAATACTACTAGCCAAGGCCTTATTATATAACTATAACGGGGACGCCAAGTAATTTCCTCCTTATCAACCACTGTCAGGGTTTTCTCCCACAAGCTTTCTCTGCATGTCTTGGCGCAGTCACGTGACTCCGGACGTGACTTCGCATTTGCCTGATATATGCTCCATTTGCTCCTGTATCTAAAAGATATGTCGCCATTATTCACCTCACAGAGCACCCCTTTTCGTGACAAACACGATGCCCATACTGATATGATAGGTAGAGATGTGCCGTCACGAAAACTTTGTCGAAGTTATTCTACTACGAAATTCCCTACTCATGGACGATGATGGTCATGTCAAGCAGTGAGTGCGATTGAAGAGCCGTAAGCTATCAATTCCTGACGTCGAAAACGAGTTTACACCCCCTCACAAAAAAAAGCCGTGACGCACAGCCACCTAATCCTCACGCAGCAATAACACCCTCCGCTGCGACATAGTTCCCCATGGTGAACTGCGAATTACACATATTCGTCAACTCCCACGTCTCAGCCCCCAGCACATTTTCGGACCCCACATCCTCCCAACCACCTGCAGCCCCAGCACAGAACAGCGCCGGCATGAAGTGGTCGTCCGTGGCCTGCGCATCTCTATACCGGGGATGTTTCATCAACCTCGCGACCGCTGCCCTCAAGCGCGGTCCCGAGTTCTTCGTAATCGCATCCTCGGTCGCCTGGCGGAAATCCAACGCCCAGGCCTGCGGTGGGACCTCCTGGCCCAGACTCTCGCGGTACTTTAGCATGTCGTCCCAGCGATTGCGGTAAAGGTTGTGGACGGCGCCGCCGGTGCCGATGAGGAGGTAGTTCTCGTTGCGCAGGGGGCGCAGGGTGGCACCGATCTTGATGTGGAAGTGTGGGTCGAAGCGGGAGTTCATGCTGACGATGGTGGTGGGCGGGCAGGTAGACGCGTCGGGGAACATGCGGATCAGGACCAGGTAGGTGTCGTGGATCCATTGGAAGGTGGGATTGGCAGAGACGGAGAAGGCGGCGTCGCTGAGCATGTCGATGCAGCGCGAGGCGGTGGCGAGGTCCGGGTTGGGCGTCCAGTTTTGGTAGGTGGGGAGTGGGACGAATGGACAGGGCGATTTGCTCGGGGAAGGGTTGGTGGCCACTTCGATGCTGTCGCCAACACAGTCCCAGTGCGCGCCCATGATGACGATGCCCTTGACGCCGTTGGCGAGTGCCTCGTCGCCGCACTTCTTCCAATACGAGCCTGCTTCCGTGTCGGCGTCGAGCATGCGCGTCGAGCCGTGCGAGAAGAAGTGTACCGGAGTTGAACCTGTTGCTCGTTAGCAATTCAGTCGTACGTATGTAGAGCTGAGGGTTGAGAGTATGTCTAACATACCCATACTGGTGGAAACTTGGAAAGGATCAAGGGCGATATTGACAGTGACAGTATCAGAGAAGGTTACTCGGGATCAATATCTCGAGCGTAAGCGTTCGGAGGGAAGTGTAGAAGCACGGCTGTTGATATTTGCTGGTGACGATCTGTTTGCCACGACCCCGCATGGTCATAATACCAAGAGGCAATGGTGAAAGGCCTGAAAGGCAAATCGAGATGGATCATCGCGAATCCTTCAGGGTGTCAACATCAACCTGGAGGTTTGATGGGCACTGATGGGGTCCCGTTGGGCTAGGAAAAGATGGGGTCCCGATGATTATGTAAGACGATCGGCGGCCTAATGTTGGCAAGGTTCCAGTGTCACGGATAGAGGTTGAAAGGCTCGCCGGAACTTTTCACTGGTGTAGGTAATTCTGGCCTCGATCCCATTTGCTGTGGAAAGTTGAAGGGCGGCGACAATGTCGGGACGAAATAAATCCAACGCTAGAATTGAGGCGCTCGCTTACATAGCCACATCTCTCTCTCGGACTGTGGGGTAAAGTATAGAGGCGGGGACGGGGACACCCTCTAGGCTGGCGAAAAGCAGAACACCTTCTCCTGCGGGGTACAGCAGCGTAGGAGTGTTCAACCATCCCTTTAAAGACCTGGAGAAAGCAATGCCTTGTTCTTGCTTTCAGTCCTCCCTGCTCAAATTGGACTGTGTGCACTTTGGGTGTTCCATTGCGAAGACGTGAACAATGGCCCTTCCGCTTCCGCTTATAACTGTTGCCTTTTGGGCTGGCATACTCCTAGTCGCTTCCATCGCATTCCAGGTCCGCCTGCATCTACCCCCGGTGCGTGAGAACAGAATACTGACAGCGTAAATAAATGACAGATTGTCTACAACGTCTTTTTCTCCCCACTTCGCCGTATCCCCGGACCTTTGTTAGCCAAACTCACCTCCCGATGGCTGATAGTAATTGACCTCTCGGGCTATCGCACTTTGACCTTCCACAAGTTGCACCAGCAGTATGGATCCGCCGTCCGTGTCGGTCCAAACGAGGTGTCCTTCTCCAACATTGACTCCGTCAAGGAGGTCTATGGCCAACAGACACATTTTGTAAAGGCACCAATCTACGAAACCATGAGCCAGCCCCCCTTGGGCATTTTCAGCCTCAGAGACAAATCACTGCATAGTCGGCGACGGAGGCTCCTCAGCCATGCTTTCGCGCAGTCCAATCTGTCCGACGCAGAACCGCTCATCCTCCAGCACGTCCAGAGGTTACTGAACCGCGTTCAAGACAACCTTTCCAAGCCGTCGCTGGACATGCTCGCCCTCTTCCGGCTGACGGCTTTCGACATCGTTGGTACTGACTCTCAATCTGTGGGTGGGTGGAACAAAGGACTGACCCTGTCCGATAGGCGAGCTTTTCCTGGGCCAAGATTTTGGAGGCCTCCTGGCAGACAAACCATCGCAATTCTTGCATGACATGGATAATCATTTTCTGTTGAGTGGGATTGAATCGAGCTTTCCATGGCTCTATATCCTCCTCTCCCGACTGCCCATCTCCGCTGTTCAATATTTTTTTGCGTCAAGGCCGCGACTGGCACAGGTGGGCACCCTGGTATCGGACAGACCAAATGGTAGAGCTTGCTGATTATGTCCTTTAGTATGGGAAAGATGCTTTTGAGAAATACGTCAAGGAGTATGGTCGAGATTCGGGCCGGAGGGATCTCCTGACCAAGGTCTTGTCAGTGAAACCCGACACGGGAGAGTCTGTTCTCACAGACCGTGAAACGTACATGGAGGTTGCGAATCTAGTTTTTGCTGGCACCGGTAGCCATTCGCAGAGCTGGTCTGCCTCTACAAATACTGACTTTGGCTCCAGACACCACAAGCACGACTCTGACGTACATGTTCTGGGAGCTTGCACGAAATCCTGCATGGCAAGATCGGCTCCGCAAAGAACTCGTCGCGCGCCTTCCTGCGAATGATAAAACCCTGCCGCGCTTACGAGAGTTAGACGACCTGCCCGTGCTTGCTGCAGTGATCAACGAGGCTCTGCGTCTTCACCCAGCAGCTCCGGCAAGTCTCCAACGAGAGACACCAGTTGGTGGGAAGGTGCTGGACGGACACTACATTCCTGAGAAGGTGGAGTCCCTCACCAGGCTACTCGTGCAGAACACTAATGTCATCAGACTGTCGTCTCGATGCAGTGCTATACCACTCAACGTGATCCAACTGCCTTTCCACGGCCCAACGAATTTGATCCAACACGTTGGATGGAGCCGAACATGGTGTCTAGCGAAATGAAAGAGCTCTTCATGCCATTTTCAAAGGGACCTCGGGCCTGTTTGGGCAAAGGTCTGGCTGTCATGGAACTGAAATTGATCACCGCGGCATTGCTCCGGTCTTACAAGATAGGGCTTTCGCCCACGGCCACCGAAGACTGCATGACGATGACGGATCATTTCCTGGTACTGCCGAAGGGTGGAAAGTGCGAGCTGATCTTCTCTCCGGCTGCAAGGGTAGCAACGGTAGAAACGGACGTTAAATGATGAGTGTTATCGCCAACGCTCTCAGAATGTACTCAGACGTAGAATGAGATGACTAAAACGGTAGTCTTACCCATACAAGATGTTAGAGCGTTGAGGAGACGGCGACATGTTGCGAGGCTACCCCTCTTTTAGTTGCTGAATGATATAATGAGCAGACAAGGAAAGGAAAATCTCTTCTAAGGAAGTCTCTGCCAAGACCATGATTTGTATTCAGCCGAGGCTGACCCGGGCCAGTCTAAAACTACTTTACAATCCAAAGGGTGCTCAGCAGGTGTTTACAACATGACGCCCATCGCCATTGTGAATGCAGACCGCTCGACCTCGATGCGTTAGTCCTTGGGACGTGACAGGGGTCTTGATGCTATATGGTGTGCAAGGAGCTTCTGCGCCGCTAAGGCGCTGCTGCTTTCAACATGACGACGGCCCTTCCGTCTGACGAGTGCTCACTCTACTGCTGATCAGGGCTATGGGAACATAATGTTACTGTGTCATTCTCACAAAAAGACATGCGAAGATTGCTAAGACATGTGAGGTGCATGCATGCTGATCAAGATTGGCAGTCCATTGGCATTGGTGCCACAGCACGTCAGGCTGGGGTGGAACATTACAATCAAAAGAGCTCTTCGATGATACACTTACTGGAGTCAGGCAATACGAGCGGTGACTCTCCCCTCTCACCTCTCCAGAAGTTGGTTGCTCGGATCAAGCCATCATCCAGCAGCCACCACCAGCTCGTCGCGAATTCTTGACCCACCTCCCACGCTATGCAGACATGTCATCAGCCCGCTCAAGAACACGGAGGAAGGGACATGACATACCAAAGGCATTCCACGGCTGCGAGCCCCAGACAGTGAACGAGCCGATGTGCAAGTCGTGGCATAGTTGATCCTCTACGTCTTCGTCCAAACATGCAAGAAGAACGTTGTCCCGAAATGCGGGTAGCGCAATGATGTCGAGATAGGGATGATGGGGCGTACATATTTGAAGGTTCGTGGGGCTCAGGTCGTTAGGGTAAAGAGTTGGGTACGGACTGGACACTGTCCATGGGGACACAGAGTGGTCGTCCATCAGGAAGTGGAAATCCAGTGACAGAAAGGTGGCGTTCTGGATAAGGGCCCGCAGAAGCGAATATTGGGTTAGGCTGATGAAATAGTGTTCGGAGAGGCCGGGCACTGAGGTGGACGACTGGGATTCGTCGTTAATGCTGCCGATGCCCGCATCTGGCGTTTCTGGACTATCCGTGGTAAGGCTATCGTTCGCAGTGTTCATGGGTAACGCATCTATGATTTTTGGGTCCGCGGTTTGAGATCCATCCCACGACGGGCCAGGTAGTACAGGCTCGTTTGTTCTCTTAGCTTTTCCCCCTCCCGTTCCTGGTGGCTGTCTTTCAGCTCGACACAATGTTCTGCACATAAATCGGACTTACTGCTTTTCCTCTTGGCTAGCCTGTTCTGTAATTTCTTTCTCAGCGCTTTGTCATCCACTTTTGTCCAGTCATCAGCATCGCTTTTCTTGTACATAAGTTTACTCTGGAGATCATCCATGAATGCTTTGCTTGTTTCTGACAAGTTGTGTACGTCGCTTGGTAAAGGGATGAGGCGTAGCGCCACGAAAAAGGTCAGAAATTAGCGTTCCTGCGTGCCAAGCCGTCAACGCTAACCCCTTTCAAGCCATTCAAGGGGCTCTCGTTGTACTTCTCTCCCAAAATCTGACAGTTTGATGCTCGATCAAACAGGGACCATCCACTCAGTTTGCGGGATGCAAGAGCTGCCGAGTACCATGTGAAGCAGTAAAGATACATAAAGGACTCTGCGCTCCACATCTTAGCTTACCCACATCTGCCTCTCATCTCGTCTTCATTACCGCCTGACAACGTCGATAGCTTTCTCATCTTCTTAGACTTCGATACCGTATCATGCCTGTACGCAAAGCAGGCTCGTTCTATGCTAGTGATATTCCCGACCTGAAGGGCTACGTTATTATTGTCACCGGAGGTATGTTCGAACCTCCTTTCCGAGCTCAAACCCAGATTCGATCATTGTTTGCATGCTCAGAGTCAATTGACTTGGATAGGCAATTCCGGTATCGGCTTCGAGACCACGTTACAGCTCGCTCTTCATGGCGCCCGCGTCTACATCGCCGCACGCTCTCCAGACAGAGTGCACAAAGCTATCGATGACATGAAAGCTTCTCACAAGCAACTCTTGGACCTTCAACCACTGAAAATGGACCTGCAAAACCTCCAGAGTGTCAAAGATGCCGCAGACTCATTCATGGCCAAGGAATCACGGCTAGATATTCTCATCAACAACGCCGGCGTAAGCAGCTTTATTCCACCATCACCCGTCGAATATCCATCATTCATCATGAAAAAAATACGGACTGACACACCTCCCCGCCACAGCTAATGGCAGCTCCCTACAAACTCACCCCCGACGGATTCGAAACGCAATGGCAAACCAACCACCTCGCCCCCTTCTACCTGACCCAACTCCTCCTCCCCCTCCTAACCTCCACAGCTCAATCAACACCCTCCAAAACCCGCGTCCGCATCGTCAACGTATCCTCCGTCGCAGCCCTCACAGGAGGCATGGCCCCCAAGACGCTAAATACCACTGCGCCAAATCTAGAAAACGTCACCGGCACCCTAGCAGCATGGTAAAGCCTTCCCCACCTCCCACAATAAACTCCACCTCCCCATCCTAACTCCCCCTTTCACAACCAGGAAACGCTACGCCCACTCCAAACTCGGCTCCATCCTGCACGCCCGCGCCCTCCACGATCGTTTCCGTCACTTGGGAATAACCGCCTACTCCCTCCACCCCGGCATCATCAAAACAAACCTGCAAGCCGCCGACCCCACGCTCTTTGGCACCTTCATTCGTGCCGCGGTGGGGTGGGGGATTTTGCCCGGTACGATATCCATACCGGATGGAGCGAGGACGACGCTGTTTTGTGCCGTGGATGAGAGGGCGGTGGAGGGGAGCGGGGGGTATTTTGTGCCGTTTGGGAAGGTGGATGGGAAGGGGACGGGGAAGTGGTGAGTTTTCCGATTTTCCTTTTCGTGGGGTGAGGTGGGGTTTGTCAAGTTGCGAGAGTGTTTTGGTGGTGGTGGGGCTTTGGAGGGAGGGAGATGGGGCTGATTTTACGGATCTTGCAGGTGCGAGGATAAAGAGGTTGTGGAGCGTTTGTGGGTGGAGAGCGAGAGGATGGTTCGGAAGGCGGGATTTTAGAGTGGATGGGGGAATTGCGGGAAGGCTAAAAGTGGGTGGGTGTTGTGTGAGGGATGAGAGTGGTGGTCGTTGAGGGGGACTATACAACATAGATAGGTTGGTACTAATGTAGGACTTTCATCTTGTTTAGGGGATATAGAATGTATGTGCGGAAGTTTGCTTTGATCGATTAGGATTAGTGTGGTATGAGTATGTTTTTGATATGGGTGTTGCTAGTGGTAGTGATAGCTATGTGAAGAAAGGGGGAGAGAGTCGATCTAAGGAGCGGCGATGTTCATGTTTCGAACCTGATTTTCTTTCTGGAAGTTAGACTCACTCTCTTTGCCAGGTTGAAGGATAACACCCAAAGTCCCGAGTAGGCGCTAACGGCAACGGCACCAATCTCCTCGAGCGTTCAGCGGGGATATAGTCCCGGAAACACGCACCCCAGTCCCCTACCTTAGGGTTGGTCCGAAGCTCGTGGGTGCCTGGTCCCTTGTAACAGACGAACATTTGTATACTCCGTGCAACATATCCCCTACTCAGTACGCACTCTTCCCCAACTACCACCCCAACGTTCGCAACCCCATCAACCCACAACCACCTGCCCCGGATCCCTCCACACACCATCGATATCCGCCACCCAACTCCACACCTTCCCCACCCTACATTCAAACAGAAGTCCATCACTTACCCCCCGCTCCTGATCCCGATCCCCCTGCCCCACCTCCCCACCCCACCCAACGCTCGTCGCGAACCGAAATTCCTCAGCAGGCCATTCCAGCCCCACATCCCTCGGATCGTCAGTCACGTCTGCCCGATCCGGTGGCCAGGATTTGGAGACTGGAAACAGGAAGGAGGGTCTGCGGAAGACGAGTGAGAGGGTGATATGTGTGGGTGGGTTGGGGTGCGGCTGCGTTAGGCGTAGGGCGGTCCAGGAGGCGAGAGAGGGGATAGGGGTGTTTTTGGCCGAGGGGGGAGAGAGGGTTAGGTGGTGGGTGTGGGTGTAGGAGATTTCTGTATCTGTTTCTGTTTCTGATTGTGGTGAATTGGAGTTGGGGGTGGGGGTTGAGATGAGGTTTTTGAGGGGGATGACCCATTCGGAGGGGCCGGTTGTGATGGCGAGTTTGGTTGTGGGGGAGGGGGTGTGGAAGGTGTGTGCGTGGCCGGTTAGGGTTATGGAGAGGGTTGAGGTGGGGACTTGGGGGGTTTAGTTAGTTTTTTTTGTGATGGAGTAAGAAGTTTGAAGAGGGGAGGGGGAGATGGGGAGGAGGTTGAGGGCGGGGAGGTTTTGTAGGTATTGGGATGCGTTGGGATGTAAGGATAGCTTGGGAGTAGGGTATGGATCCAAGGGTTCTAGGTGTTAACGCCGTCAAGAGGAAACAAGATATAAGGTGGTACATACATTCGGCAACGAGCACACTCAACGGCCTAGTAAAGATGTAGATCCGATCGATACGCCCCGTCAAATTCCGGAAAACGACATCCCGTGAATCCCAGCGGTGGCGATTGAAGACAGCTTGATGAGTATCTGGTGGCTGCAGAACTCCATTCGGACCGACATCCCCCGGACAGACGAATGTCATGTTCAGAAACAACGCTCCACCACCAGGCTCGCCACTAAGCGTGCGATGGAACTTCGGATGAATTCTGTAGGTAGGATCGTGTGGATGCTTTCGCGCCAAGTAAGGATTGATGAGCTCGGAGGCCTTCTTGTAATTGGGTGAATTGATCAAAAACTCTCTCTCCCAGTTTTCAATGTCGGTTATCGAGGATTCGGATACGGCGCTTTGTGTTGAGACGGTGTGGCCAACGACTTTGCCAGTTAGACCGTCGAAGACTGGGCCTCCGGAGTTGCCTGGTGGGAGGCATGAGTACTTTGCAGCTTCGGTGGAGCACGGATGACGTACCAGGGAATTGGTCGAGGTCGGTGGTGTAAGTCCCACATGGCTCGATATTGTGAGCGAAGGGAGATACGTTATCGCTGCAAGATCCGGAGTCAGAGTGTTGGTAAGAGACAGTAATCGAGTGATGAGTTTCGCGTATAGGCAGAGCGAAGCAAGAACAGTGGCCGTTCTGAAGAATAAGATGGCCACACCACCTCAAAATACGTGATATCAGGACCATACTTTACTGTCAACACGACAAAGATCAGACGTTACGTTAATCGGGCATACATTTCTGCGATACCAAGCGCTCTTCAGATCATGAGAGGTATCATGGACATTTGCCCTTCACACAATTTTTGGTTCCACTAGGCTTGTCTTGCGATACAAACAACGGTTGTGAATAACAAAGCAAACCGTGAAAAGACTTACCCATCGAAAAGTGCATGTCGAAGCACGTGGGATCGATGAGAGATCTTCATTGGCGTTCCCAACGGATGACCAGCATTGTAGACGGGGATACCGAAGCCTGGTGGCTTGTTCGCCAATTCTACTTTCTTGAGCTCTTGGAATCGCTCGGATATCCCTTTAAGCTTGAGCACTGCATTGTCCCATTTGCGTGCCCACTTGGCGATGGCCTCGGAGTCTGTGGCATCTTGGTACTCTCCTGGTACATCGCAAAGCAGCACCCTGGGAAGTTGTATATATAAGCGGCCTCCTCAAAAATACTTGGATATACAACAGATGTACCCACTTATCGATATCAAATACTTGATTGGCGGCGAACCTTTTTCCTTTCACATCACCGGACCATCCAAAGACGAATTTCAATGTATGCACCTCGTTTCTCAAGAGTCGTGGTGCAAGGCAGTGTCCTGCGGTACCCACAATGCCGTTACCCAAATGGTAACCCGAGGCCCATTCTGATCCGGCAATGTGCTCGTTTTCAGGGGGAAAGCGGCTAATGAAGGAAGTTGTGCCTCGGGACTCAGTTCCATCTGCTGGCCAGGTCATCCCTTTCAATGCATCCCTGGCACCTTCATCGGTCACATTTTCGGCGGAGCTGCTATTGAATAGAAGTGTGTCCGTAACATTGCGTCGATCGTGATCTACGCATGAGCTTACATTACGCTCAAAATGTCCACCTAGCGTGGGTAGCAGTCGCACATTCGGCCCTGTGGGGTTGTAGATCCAGTCACCTCCTCCTACTTCGATCCACCCGTAGCTCGCATCAAGGGTAGTAATTAAGCAGGTGGCTTGCACATTGCTGTATATAGTCAGTTCTGTTCAAGGCAAGATAGCCTTCCAGGCTAGGATCATTATGCCACGCTGGATGAAGGAGCAATGGTGGCAAGGCAGTAATATTAGAAAGCCTTTTCAACCGATTTTCAAAATGCCGAGGCTGTAGAGAGATAACGGAAAGAGACATCGAACATATTATGGATCACAGCTCCAGCAGAGCATTTGAGACCCCATAACCCTGCCATTATGAGCCGCGATAATCTGTGTCCACAAGGTCTAGTCGCGCTGCAACATCCCAAATTTGATAGCTAGCTCGAAGAGATGACTAAGAGTATCTTACCCTTCCACGCCAGCAAGTTCGTCCTCTGGTTTGGCGTCTTGCCACAAGTCATCACCAGCATTGATTCGGTGATCAAATGCCGTTGTATGAGGATCATGTTGAGACTGGTCGTTGGTGGCCCAATCACCATACCTTTCAACCAAGGGCATATCGTGTGAATGATGTAGTGTTGTACGCAAGGCATCAAATATGTAATCGCAGTCGACATGTACTCATACGAAAAGTTCTTCGAACGGACTTAGACCATCTCTTAGGTGTCTCCGCAGTACTGAGCAGTATCACTACTATCATGGGAGTAAAGCCTAATCGACGATATTTACAGTCCTACAGATACAGAGGCCAACCAAAGTCCTTTTTCGACAAATGGATACGTCGAGTCTCATGGAAATATATAGATGACTGTGGATTTGACGGTCTCGCCAAATAGTGGTGCAGAGAAGACACTGCATTTGCCTAAGGCCGGAGATGCGACAGTACTTTGCTTGATTAGCTTTAGTTCTGGAACTAGTCCTGCACGTGACAGCGCGTTATTAGACAGGTTTTGCAGTGAGATTATTCAACGTTTATTTAATAATTTACACGGGTCTAGTTATACGCTAAGCCTAATCTAAATTTACCTAAATATAAACTATTACTACTTAGCCCTACCTATCTAGGATTTACTTATAAAACCCCTTTTAATAATTATCTATTTATTTATATTATTAATAATAATATATTATAAATATTAATTCTAATAAAGAACTTATATATATAACTACTCTAGCCCTCCTTATCTTTAATTTATATTATATTAACTAAGTCCTGTATTATACCTATATCCTACTAATTAAGTATTAGAGTAAAGAGTAGAGTCTTAATAATTTCCTACCTAAGTAAATAAGGCGGATATTTAGATTTATTAAAGATAAGATTTATTAATTACTTACGTATTTTAACCTTAAAAGTATTAACTAGTAATATAGTTATTAGCCTAGCTTAAAGCTTACTTTATATCTTATTCTAATAAAATTCTTATACTTATATCCTTTATATAAGTTATTAATAATATTTAACTAGTCTCCCTCCTTTATCTCTATTATAATTAATAATATCCTTAAGTACTTATATAATTATTATAATCCTATCTTATATTAGTATCCTATTTTTAAATATAATAGGATCTAGAGGTATATAAGGGTAATTAAATATATAAGTAAAATATATAAGAGGTTTATAATTTAGAGGTTTATTAATAGAATATTTTAATACTTTTACTAACTAAAGGAAGACTAGAGGTTCTTCTACTTTATATATAAAAAGGTATATAATATAATATAATTAAGGGTAATATACTTAAATAGTCTAATTAATATACTATATAACCTATTTAAAGGAAAGGTAAATAATTTAATAATATTATAAACTTCTAATATATAAGACTAGTTATATTAAGTATTTTAAGGGTAGTAAGTTCTAGATCTATTTAGTAATAAAGCTTATAGGTATATAAAATTTATTATATTACTATATATAAGCTACTTAAATATATAGAAGAGAAAGTTTAATAAAAGAATAGCTAGTATATAAACTACTATTAAGTATAGTTTTAAGATAATATAAATACTTTAAGTAATAAATACCTTTTAATATAAAATAGAATTAGGGCTAATACCTATTAATAATATCTATTAGGTAGTAGTACTATTAATAAACTATTTTACCTATTTATAAGGTTAAAATATAATATCTAGTTAATTTAGAATAAGGCCTTTAATAATCTACTAATATTTATTAGTAATTAACTCTACCTAATAATTACTTAGGTATATTTCTTTATATTAAGCCTTATAATATAACTAAAGGGATTATAAGCTTATAATTTATATATAATTATTTAACTCTAATATTATAATACTATTAGTTTATAGATTATATTACTAATTAAGAGCTTATTATTAAATTTAAGTTATAAAGAAGCTTATAAAGATAAGTTATAAATTAGCTTAAATCTATAATATATATAAGAAATATAAGAAACCCGCCCTTATTAAGTAATATAACCTATTTATATAATAATTATAAAATAGTAAATATCTTATAAAGCCTTATTTCTTTATTCTTATTTAAAGTTTCTACTTCTATATTCTATTTAGTTTTTCTACTTCTTATTCTAAAATATCCTAATTCTAAGTCACTTAAATATTAGAGGTCTATATTAATAGTTATTCTATTATTCTATATTATTTTATATATTAGAGTTATAAAATATACTTAAGTATTATATCTACTAGTCTTATAATATTCCTATTATATATTATTAACCCTATCTTTACTAAGCTCTTTATTAACTTTTATATAAAAATCCTTTATAATATTTCTCCTTTACTTACTATTATTATTATTACTTTTAAAGTCTCTACTATTACTTACTTAATTTATATCCTTAATACTATTAAGCCTATTAATATATAATTATATTATACTTATAACCTTTTTATTAAATATCTAGGGACGGCTTAATATATTATTATTTATAAGGATAATAAAACTAATCTTATTAATAATATTTTCTAGTATTTTTTATATTTATTCTATCTCTTTACTTAGGTACTATTAATATAAGACTTAATTTATATAAAGTATTTAAATAAGGTCCTTTTAAGCCCCTATTTACTTTTATAATAGAGTTATAAAGACTTATAACTCTTTATAAAGTATATTTAATATATTATAAGTCTATTATATTCCTTTAATTATATATTTAAATTCCGCGTTAATATTAAGTTACTATTTATAAATAAGTTCTAGCTTCTTAATTAAAGCTAGGTCTTAAGTACTAATTATTATAAATATATTAATATTAATAAGTAGAGGGGCTTAAGTACTACTTATTAATATAAGTCTATTAATACTTATAAGTATTATTACTAGAGTTATTATATTATAAGATTTAAAGAATTTTAAACTTTACTTTATAAAATTAATTAAAATAGTAGTTATATCCTAAGTTAAATAAGACCTTTATACTTATTTAAGTCTTTACCTATCCTTTTATAATTTTATCCCCCTATTCTTTTTCTTATTCTACTATTATAATTATTATAACTAATAGATAATATTATTAATAGAATTAGCTTTATCCTTAAGATTACTCTTAATATTAATATTACTTTAATAGCTAGTATTACTCTAATATTAAGGACTTAGGCTTTATTATTAATAGGGGGAACCTTTTAATATAATACTTATACTAGAGGGTAATAATAATATTATTATAAATAAGAGTAAGATATATAAGCCTTTTAAGGAGGAGTCTTATTTATTATTTTCTTTATAAGAAGGAATTTTATTAGAACTAGTATTTTCTATTTCTCTTATAATCTTTTTATCCTAATAAGTAGAGAGTATATCTTATTTAATATTATAATCTTATATTTTCTCCTTCTTATTTTTTATATCTTACTTTTTTTTTATTTTCTAGCTTAAACTTTATTAGCTATTAATTACTATTAATCTAGTACTTATATAAGGTTATTATTAATTATTATATACCTAGATCTCCTATTATATTCCTTCTTATACTTATACTATTTAAGTAGTATTACTACCTTTTATTAATAACTATTTTAAGAGTAGGAATAGTAGGTATATATCTTAAAGTCCTATTATATATCCTTCTATTATAAATTTATATTAGAAAGTCTATATATACCTACTTTAAATAATATATAATTAATAAGTATTATTATCTCTTTAATATTAAGAAGTATTCCTTTATATATACTTTATCCCTTCTACCTACCTCTCTTATACTTTTTATTATAACTATTTAATTATAAGATATTTAAGCTCCTAGTCCCCCTTCTTTTATACCTCCTTAAATATTATAATAGTTTTATATTATATAACCTAGCTTTCTTATAACCTTTCTCTTTATAAGGGGACTTTTATAAGGTAGGTTTAAGAGGAATATAAAGGAAGGATATTATTATTATTAAGAGGTTCCTAGGGTATAAAAGGTATATTTATATAGAGGCTAGTAATAATATCTTCCTATTAATTATATAAATATATAGTAATTATATATTTATTATATTATATTAAGATCTTTAATTATAAGGATATAAAAGGAGGATCTAGCGTACTAATAATAATAATAGTAAAGGTACTAGTACTTAAGATATCCTTAAAAGACTTTAAAGTACGCCTAAGAGGTATATAATAACTATTAATAATAGTAGAGGAAGGTTATAAGAGGGATAGAATAGATATAAATATAAGTAAGTAATAGATTAACTATAAAAGATATTAGAATAATAGCCTAATTAAGCTATTATTTATATTAAATTAATAATTTAATAATTAAATTACTAACTTAATAATCTATATAATTAATAAATATTATAGCCTAATATAACTATTAACTATTGAATAATATTAAATAATCGCTTAAAATCGGGACTGTAAAACCTGTCTATTGATCGCGCTTAATCCTAGAACTCGAATTTGAGTCCTTCAGCTGTTCATGTCAACATCGTCACTACACGCTGCCTATTACACGATGTACAACATCGCAATAATGTCCTCCCGGCCAACGCAATGACTCTGTCCTGAGATGTCTCTCCCCCACTGACCTTCTGTGTATCATAGTCAATAATTGGACTGAGTTGATTCATTACTACCTCGAGGGAAGTGGCAGCATACACCAACATGAGCTGTAGGCTCAGAAAAAGGCTTCGAGAGAAGGTGCATGGGCTCGCATATCTTAACAAGAATTATAGTGCTTTGTCGTAACGTGAGCCTGTGGTACAGTCGGGCATACGAGAGTAGTGGAGGCGGTCTTCCCTTAAACGGCCGTGTACCCCAGAAACAAACCGCGGTAGTCTTAAATGTTGCTGTGAGGTGGGTATTGGTGTTCGAGATGGACAACAGTTGCTTAGAGCAGGAATGAACAACAGGAACAGTGGGGGCTTATTTTGGACGCGCTTGCTATGTATTGGAGCTACTCGCCGCTACTCTGAATATCTCGTCTACTTTCTAAGTACGCTGAGCAGCAGTTTTCACAATCCTACATTTCTGCAACGCACATTTCTTAGTGGAACACAAGCTAAGATTCGCTCAAGAGTACAAACATAAGATTTGATTTGGACAGTGTCCACTATACGTTTACTGAAGGCGTTACCATCAGAACTACAAGCTCATCGTTCGACGTCGGTCTATATTCGTTCTGGTGTTTCCTCGGCTTTCGCACTTCCCCTATGCAACAGTCCCTCTTGTTCTTCGAAGATACACAGACTTCAATTAGCTAGGAATTCGGCGGTATTAAGTGGCTGCGAATCGTCCCGCACTACCCTAACCCAAAAAGATAACAAGAGAGCATTGTTGAAGATGGAATAGCAACATGCGAATTGCATGCACCGGTTTGTGGGATTATCTACGAATTGGTTGCGAGATCTCTACTGGTATTGGACTATACTCCTGCTAAATTTATCTTCGGTGCAACACTTGATTTTTAAGTTGATCCTTTCCTAGAAGTACCAGTTGTCACGGGCCCAATGACACCATCAAATTATCATTCCTTCCTTGTGTCAGGTCAGCATCGATCATCAGTCACGTACACAATCAGAGGACGTACCGATATACGAAAACCCTTCATACCCTCTCTGAACGCAAATCGTATCCACCGCAACTGCAGCCTGCCAGATGTCGTACCAGTTGCTCATTTCAGGCTCATCTCTTGCAAGACTGACTGTCGCATTGCACCTCCCCGAACCTACGGATGATAAGTCTCAGCAGAAACCATCCATATGCGACAAATAGGGTAACGACTTACTTTCTGTAAATACCCTGCCACCTACTGGAAGCACAGCTTCACGCGTCCCAGACCTCGACGACTTTCGGCGCGTGAACGTGGTTGCCTGCGCGGCCGTGAACATGGTATCTACAGCTTTTGCGCACTTCCCTCCCTCTGCAAATAATGTGGTAGGATCGCATGTGATATCTGGTACATAATATCTGACGACGACGGCGAGGGCACCGGATTGACCTGAGCGAAGGCGTTCGATGACGTTAGTGTCTGCCACAAAGATTGCCAGGGGCTATATCGAAAAGAAAGATGGTTCATCATCTCAAGAGCAGAAGACTAGGAGACCAAAAATTTACACGCACCTAAGCCTCCCAGAATACCACCTTTGGGAGACCCGTGCTGATTTTCAGTTATGCACTTGCTTATAATAATCGCCGCTTTTTCAGCCACATCGTCATAGGTTGCGGAGTCCCATTGGGCACCTCGAGGAGTGATGATAATGTCAATTGCGCAAAGACCATCGGCTGTATTTCCATCAGCACAGGTTGCCTGCAAAGATTACAACCGCGTACGACTGAGAATCCGATGAGGGAGTGGGACTTCGAAAAAGCCAAGACTTCGCGAGCCGAATGTATAGCGTCCCCTGGAGTCTGTGGGGATGCTGTTAAAGGCTTTGAGACAGCTTTCTGGGTTCTCTATGGTGCCGTACTTTGCGCGAAGGCATTGTGCTGTGGTTGCATTGAGGGCTTGGCTGATAGGTGCGGAGTATGATTGGTTGGCTAAAAGAGGGTCGGGAATTGAAGGTAGTGAGAGGCTAGACGAGTTGTTAGGTTGGTATAGTTGCTGGTTTGGAGGTGGAGGTCCGATGCCCAAGGCTGTTGCAGCAAATATGAATGGGGATAGCTGCTTCATTGAAGATGAATGATAACGCATGATGAATTTTCGAACATCTGTTATCATTTCGTTGCTGTCACGGCTGCGAACGATCAGGTCCAGAATGGAGTTGCACTGACACGAGGCATCTCTCCGAGAATGTGTGGAAATGACAACCACCGGTATGGTACTGGAGCGTTGAAATGGAACGTGCGGCTACCGGTAAAGCGCCATCGCCTATCCCCTCTACGAACCGCACCTTGTCGGAGGCTGCCAATGATGAAACATTGCGCTTATAGGAAAGCGCAAGGCGCATTGGAGAAGCGTTCCGCTATCTGCAAGGAAAGCGAATAAAGCGAGAATAAGAAGGCTGGAATGTCGGTGATCAATTTTCAGCTTGCTGATCATGAAAGACTTGAGGTACAAGAACTCGTTCCCAAAGAAGGCAGGAGAAAGAATATTAGTCGAGACTGAGAGGGCGATACAATTGTATATGTGTAAGAAATACTCAGAACATGAAGTCTGGATTAGAGAACTGTGCATCGAGGATTCCGAAAGCCTCTGTACCCTCGATAGCTCTTGATATCGTACTATTCCAAACGATTTCCTTTGTTGGTGATTCGGACTGTTTGACACACTGGCTGCGCCACTGCTCATTCCTCCCACTACCTTCCCCGAACCAGCGCTTCGTATCAAGTCGACAGACTTTTCGTTGCTTTATGTCCGTCTGCACACGCACCTTGATCTCCGTCGGACATATCGCACAGATCTTGAAACCTCCTCTGACCAGATATCGATCAAAGGGATCCGCGGGCTTGCCATGCTTGTTGATGATGGGATGAACCATATTCACAATGTCCATGTCGGATAACATGATATGTGGACAGAATGAGATGCCCGTTGTTTTGAAATATTCTTGGAGCTCGGTAGTGGTTCTGTAGGTTATCTGATCACGATCCAGGCATTGCATCTCCCAATGGAACGAAAGGGCAAGACCACCGGCACGACCAATGCAGGGGGTACGGTAGCTGTACGTACCGAAGCCTCTCAGGCTGCCGATGACCCCAGGGTCTTCGATTACACCCAATGGCAAGCAGGTGTCCTGGCATTCCTTAGTCTTGCTATCGCGGCCTCGGTGGTGGAAATTGGAGTCTGGCGTCAGAGCGTCAACCTTTTCCTCGTTGTATCTGAAATCAGGAAGATTGACGAGACGCCGGCGTCGCTCAAAGGAGAGAATGTCGTGCGGGCAGATTTGAACCCTTTCATCCGGATAATCACATAGGAGTTCTTCTTGGGTGGTGTCGCTGGGGTAGACGGTATATGCTGGCGGGCTGTCTTGTAATGTGCCTTCGTGTGACAACACTGTCCATCCAGAGCAGTTTGGATCAGATGGGATGTCTGCTTTCGAGCAGCCTTCTCGTGTGTCGCCTTCGGCCGGAGGTGCGATTGGCAATGTCTGGGTAAGAATTGTCTCATCATGTGCATTCAGTCTGGAGTTGGCGGACCCGCCATTCTTCTTCTTGTTAGGACCGAGGCTGAAGAGCATGAGGATCTTGTCACATATGCCCGGAGCCATGTTGAAGCAAATCTGGCGATCTTAAGAATTGGCTGTCAATACTGAAGCGACCTCCGCAAGCCAAGAGTTCGATTGATAGCAAGTTACGTGGGGCTCTTCTTAGTAGGAGAACAATATAGGAAGTTGAGAGAGAGAGCGCTGGGGGTAGCCTACCTCATATATCGATTTGTGATATGGCGAGGCTGGAGAGTGCCTGAGGCTCCGAGGCCCACAAAAGATTTCAGCCACAGGGTGAGCGCTAATGCGAAAGAGGCTAGAATCCTGTGGCAGCAAGGTCGAAGATCTCAAATTACCTTTACATTATTCATTACTGTTGCTACAATTCTTTCCATTGAGAGACAATTATCAAGTACAAGACCTCATCTATTCTGCGAAGACCTGCAAATCTCTCGAATGAAGCTTCGATCGGGTCTACTTTCTCACACTTGAGGGCTTTGGCAGTCTCGCCCTGATGGTGTGATATTGCCATGAAATATGTAGCACTGCCCTTCATTGAGGTGATCAGCCGTGCTATACCATGATGGTCATTGGCCATTTGGCACCGAGAGCCTCCTTACATGATATCTGTCCTTCTTCCTCTTTGTCAAATATATCGCTCGGCCTGCTAGGTAGTTGGGCGTGGGTTTTGGGGCTACCTCTACTGGACGACCACAGTAGGTCTGCATTTATACCCGGGATGCTTGAATGCTCGTTGAATACGGGATGATACTTTCCTCCCATCAATATCTATCAGATTATCTTAAGTTTCCTTCTGCCGCTCCGATACTTCAGCTGCGTCGCGAAAGTAAATCATGAGTGCATCTCACACTTAGGTAGTGGAGTGAGCCCCATCGGAATACCATGAATTATATTGCTACAATTATCCAATTGTCGGCACCACGCATAACGATAATGAGGTGTCAAACGACCCTGGCCAAGTCTCCGATTCTCGGCTGCGCCGCGGACGTCAGAAATAAGTGCGGCAAATTGCAAAAATACCACACTTTTCTGGAAAAATTGCATAATTACCACACCCAAATTGCAAAAATACCACACTCTTATATTGGAGTACCAGAGGTCCCCTAATCCTTAGGGGGCTGATGTACCGGGCGCTGCAGCATGTTGCGGGGGCTGATATGCGGGGGGCTGATGTACTGGGCGCTGATGTTACGGGGGTTGATGTGCCGGGGGTTGATGTGCGGGGGGCTGATGTGCCGGGCGCTGATGTTGCGGGGGGTTGATGTTGCGGGGGGTTAATGTGGAGGGCGCTGATGTACGGGGGGTTGATGTGCGGGGGGTTGATGTTGCGGGGGGCTAATGTGCGGGGGGTTGATGTGCCGGGCGCTGATGTACGGGGGGTTGATGCCCCTAAGGATTAGGGGACCTCTGATACTCCAATATGAGAGTGTGGTATTTTTGCAATTTGGGTGTGGTAATTATGCAATTTTTCCAGAAAAGTGTGGTATTTTTGCAATTTGCCGAAATAAGTGCATTACGCGCTTATGCAGGCACATCGTCTCATAATGGGACGCAGGGTCCTATATACAAAGCCATAGGTCTCACCATGGAACGCAGAGACAGCTGCATAGCATAAAGTTGAAGATAAGGACCAAGATGACCTTGTCGGTGGGCTGAACCATGGAGCCGCACAGGCGCATATTCTCCGAATGGCCACGTCCTACGCTCAGACATGCGGTAACCCCAGAAATGAGGGATGTGTGGAGAGAAGCGTATGCGCGAAGCTTGTAAGTCGCGTGCTTAGGCGTTGCGCAGATCTACTGGGGAAAGCTTTCTTCACAAACTTTCGGGTAGGTGTCCGTTGTAATATCAGGTGGACTTGAGCAAGAAGCGGATGCGCTCAAATTTCGGACTCCCTTAATACTGTCGTTCCCTCCTATATTGCGAAGGAATCTGTAGTATCTTCCAGCGCATTTCGGTGTCTCGTTCATAGCGATGATTTTTGTCCTGTTATTTGTGCTTTTGTCGGCCTTCCACGTCCACCATGCAGTCAATGGATTTCCAGCCAATACACTCGCACTACCGCCGTTCAATGAGACTGACATTGTCGCTGGTTACAGGAGTGACGTGCTTGCCCCCAACATCTCGGAGTTCTCGTACGTCAAGCCCTCACTGTGACCGTCCGAAGGTCAATTTAACACATTCCACATTGCATACTAATCAATCCATAGAGACAGTGGACATCATTGGCAAATCCCAGAAACGGCAATGTCGATCCACATAACCATACCCGTCAAGTCACGTCCTCTGCCCCCGAAAACCACAGTCGAATGCTTGCAAAACTTCATATATCAATTCGGCCTGTTCCGCCCCGATGAGTACCTTACCCGCCTCCGGTATGCTGTTTTAGACAATGTGCAAGCGACGTTGGCCCCATCGAAATCCCCGCACAGTGACATCACCTATCGAAAGGCGTGCAAGATAATAGGAGGCTTGTGGGCTAATATCGCGAGGGAGAAACTGATTGTCGAATTGAAGTTTGGGGTGTTTGAGCATGGGAGGATGATAGCGTGGGGTTTGCTGGAGCAGCGAGATGAACCGCCAGCTCCATCGACGCCGCCGAGGCCGCAGCCGGTACCTACAGCTGTGCAGTAGCCAGCCGTCTGATGACTTTTAACATCTCTGCATTACGATGTGGTACATCGTTGGCATTATCCTCGTGCTGTTATGGCTTCATACCACGTTATGCCTGGATATCCCAAGCGAGAAAAAGGCAATTGGGTCAGTCTGAAAACATGAGAGTTTTCGAGACGCATTCACGAAACCAAAACCCTCGTATGGTGGAGAAGATCTTGCAGCTTCAACCGCACCATGTGAAAAACACAACACGTCCATGCATCTACTCGGAGTGATAATACCTTCCATACCAAACGCCAGTTTATCGATCTCTTATAAAGACGGCTTCATTGTGCCGATCCGCTACACGAAACGCCATTCCCATGGTATAAATACAAGAACTACCTATACGTCACTACACTCACGGAACAGACTCCAAAATCCCCCCAGATCCTCCCAAACCCCCAATCCCCCCAAATCCCCCAAACCCCCAAATCCCCCCAATCCCTCCACAGCTCCACCCTTCCTCCTCCTATAACACCATCAGCAATCCACAACCTTCGCCAGCATCAACCTTCCCCAACATCAACCTTCCCCAGCATCAACCTTCCCCAAAGTCCAACAATCTCCTAACCCCATGAACCAACCATCATCTCCCAACCCATCACCACCTCAAAAACCCACCACACAAACATCACCCCAACACCAACCTTTGAAAACAAATCATACCCCTTTATCAACTACGATCACGATCACGATCTACTTTCTTAGTTCACCATGCGCAACTCTATCATCCATGGCTTTGCTATGGAGACTAGAATGTATGATATCTTTGATACATCTTTAGTATACATATATTCCTAAGAATCCAAATCCAATACGAAAATCATAGCTGGCAAGTATCAATAACCGCATAATCTATCTGTCCACTATTCCCACATGCTATAAATACCATAGCTGGCAAGTATCAAGAACCCCATAATCTATCGAGCCTCCATCGTATGAATTCCCTATCCGAATCGCCCCCAGTCAGAAATGCCCAACTCAATATTCCACAACAGGCAAACTTTCACACTCCACATGATATCCATATCTCTAGCATCAATCTATCACAAATCTCACCTACTTGGATCCAAATTCACTCCACTCCACGTTCCATTCCCTCTTCCTCTCTCTCCCTCCGACTCGCCGATATGCGCGACCTCAAACTCTGAACCCCATTGATCTGAGCGAGGTTTTTGCCTCACGGCAGTGTTTGACACACACTGCTACTGGTATAGTAGACCTGTACTAGATACAGCTACTGCGTGGGTTTAAATCCTATAGGGGCATATTATTATTAAGTTCGGGGCACTATAAACGTTAGTACGACACTCGTTAGTCTTAGGACTACGTAGTAGGTCTACTATACTACTTAATCTATAGAATAGAGCTAGTATAAGCGAAGTTCTTTAGATCTTACTTTAATAGGTAAAAAGACTTTATAAAGAGCTAGGGACTATACTAAGTAAGCTCTTAATAGTTAGTCTCCCTTTATAGAGTAGGATACTATAGGTATACTCCTTTAAATAAGACCTACGGGCCGTTAGATTTATACTCTTAGAGTAGCTACTTATAGTTAGAATTAGTATAATAGGACTAGGATAGCTACCTTATTAGTTACCGGTATATCCATAGCAATAGATATAAAAGACAAGGACTGGGGGTTTAACTCCCCTAACCTAAGACGGTTTATGGTTCACCAGTCTATAAAATGCCTAGATATATTTTTTTCTCCTCATGTCAAGAAGATAGGGGAATACGGAGATTGCAAAGCAAAGCAGAACAGATCAGATCACTGGAACCCGTCCTTCCGCCATGATAATTCACTATGAAACACTCTCATTGAAACCTGGACGACCGCCTTCGCTTTGGACCTTACATCTCGTAGCGCCAACGAGGATTTGCGTACCTCGCCGAACTTCCACATTCTGTATTTTGTATTTTATAATTATTCTCTTATCATTGTTTACTACAACCATGAAGATCTCCAACCCCTCTAGAGGTAGTGGAATGTGGGCATCAGTGTATCTCTAGGTTCAAGACTCCAAGCCTCATAACACTTCCTCTGTATCTACGCACCGCAGAAATCTTTCACTTCAGGTTGCTTTCCTTAAGCACGTCACTAAGAATTGGAAACCGACTCGAACCGATCCAGATAGTCTGACGTCGCACATATTACTTAGTAGAACTCATAGTCTAGCACTACCTATAATATACGGCAAATTACAAAAATACCACACTTTTCTGGAATATTTTCAAAAATGCCACCCCCATATTGCAAAAATACCACACCTGGGAAGTTGGCCACCGGAAGCTGGGCGCATCAGCCCCCTTGCAGCGCGAAACACCCTGTAGCAGCCCCCGTAGCAGCCCCCGTAAGTCAGTTTCCGGCACGTCCGTCCCTAGGGCATAGGCAGGCCTAGATACCTCCTATATAAACCTCCTGACCGTCGCTATCATTATAAGGAATACTATTTTCAGTGGTAACATATAACTTCTTAAGGAACTTATCCCTAGAGCTTAGGGTACTCAGCGCTCTTTTCTCAGGCTAGGTAACTGCGTCGGAGACCCCTACTAAGGTAGCCGGGCTACCGTGGCTGCTATAGGGGCTGCTTAGGGGTCTTCTACTCGGAGTCTCAGGCCTCAAAGGCGGCCCTGGGACTGATGCGCCCAGCTTCCGGTGGCCAATTTCCCAGGTGTGGTATTTTTGAAATATGGGGGTGGCATTTTTGAAAATATTCCAGAAAAGTGTGGTATTTTTGTAATTTGCCGTATAATATACCAAAGTGAATTTTCCCGTGCGGATGTACCTTGCATTCTTCCGTATTATACGTCATATCGTTGCAGCATTTCTATTTGAAAAACACAGCACCCTCGCTGAAAATATCAAAAGCCTCTGCCATGGCGAAGATAAAATTCTCACTCTTCATCAAAACCTCTGCTCTAGTAGGAGAACTATCATGCTTTCTACCACATACACTACCCTCTACTATAGAGATCCATATTCAGTACGCTAGGACATTTCTCGCCCTCGTGCAGGACTGCAAATGTATGTTGTAGTAGACAGATGTGACCACTGCTAAATCACTTCCACGTCCGACGATGTATGTTACACCGTCAGGGGGTTTCGATTATTAGATACTTCTCTATAGCTGTTCTGTATACCTTCTACCACATTCACTCGGGATGTCGCTGACTTCACATATCGACCAGTCAGTTTGGGCAGCCTACTTGCATACCTTCCCGATCCTCCCAATCGAGAGCGCCCGCATCCTGCAATACTTTCACAACGTCCAGGTGGCCATTCTCCCGAGCGATATTGAGCGCTGTGTGTCCTTCTTTATCTCTTGCTTCAAGATTGGGTTTCGCCTGCAACAGCACCTCGAGAACCTTCCTCGGTTCTGCTCGGCCCTCTTCTTCCATACCGAAGTACTTGGAGCATGCAATATGTAGCGGCGTATTTCCCAAATCGTCCGTGGCCTCAACATCTGCGCCTGCATTGATCAATAATTCCGTTCCTTCTACGGAACACATCCTTATCACATAATGCAGCGCCGTGAATCCTCGTAGATTCCCCGCCCCAATGTCTATTCCTGCAGTCAGCAGCAGCGTGACCACTTCGTGCTTACCTCTGCGAGTGGCCAAATGTAAGGCAATTTGCCCTTGGTGATCTTCTACGTGGACAAATGCCCCATACTCTAGTAGCAGGCGGATGACTGATGTCCATTTCATGGAAACTGCTCTGCGAAGCGCATTATAACCGGTTTTGTTCCCCTCGCCGAGCGATGCACCACTTTTTAGTAGCAGATCCATTACCTCCACCAATTCCGCGGTCTCAGGTTCATGCAGCGACATTGCAGCCATCATCGCCGTCTCCCCTCGTTCATCTATAGCATTTGCATCTTCGCCGCTCTCTAGTATTGCCTTGACGATAGTTGGTATGCGAGATCTCGAAGCCACGTTCAGGGGTCTCAAGGAACTGCCAGTAGACCAGCCACGGAATCTCCGCCTACCTGTGTCACAAAGACTCATGGCTAGGTGTAGAGTTGCGGGAGGAAGGACTTTCACTCGCCTAATATGTGCGGTCCAGTAGTGGACTGCATATGTAAGGAGTGGGTTTGAACCGCAATAATCATCATACACAGGCTTATCATGGATATAACGAAAGTTCCCTATTAAGACACTACCAACGGAAAGGCTCATAAGTTGAAGAAGCCACATACAGGTCTCGCCAAGAACTAGGTCTGATTCTTCGTCCGAGAATTCATTCTTCCAGGGGACCGTGGTTGGGAATCTCTGAGTATTGGCGTTCAGTTCGCTACTACGAGACACTAGAAAAGCTCTTGCAGTTTGATGAAACAGATAGACCTGTGAGTCTTTCACACTGACAAAGAGGCCACAAAGGTTCCGTAATCGTTTCCGAAAGGAGGGCTCCGATTCAATATCAAGGTCGTCATACGACTTGCAATTTTCTGACATATACAGAGCAACGTTTACTTCTAGCACTGTGAGAGGTCGCTTTGCCGCAAGCACAATGTGTAATAGACGTTTGGCTAAAGGGATATTTGTGCTACGGTTCAGGATTGCCGAGTAGGCAGCATCAATTGATCCTGGGAGTCTGTCGACCACAGTGTCAATCTGCTTTTTCGTGACTGCATAAGCCGAGCGTATCTCTTCCAATATCAATATAGGCCACAGGTAATTGTGATGCGTCATACTCGAGAGACGTTCCTCAAGATAATCTCGGATCGGGGGTTCCAGATCAAGGGTTGATGCAGAATCCTGGACTTGTGCCTTGATGACGAGACTAATCTCACGACCAATAGAATCAGTCTCGTCCTCACCTGCTACTCTAATGGTCGGTACGCTACGGAGTAGATCGTTGAATCGTAATTCAATATTGTGATATGGACGACTAGTGACCAAGATTTTGACAACCGTGCTCGCATTGGGTTTGTTCGCTTGCTCAAGATAAAAGTTATTTAACTTCGTGAGCAACGCATTCCTCGGTGATTCGTCACACTCATCGAGCGCGTCCAAGATCAAGATAACATGTCCGGCGCTCGGATCCGTCAAAGCTCCTAGGAGTATGGTCCATAACGCGTGGAACAATTGCTGTACCTTGTCTCCATTCTCTCTTATAGCAGACAGAGCATGTTCAAGAAGTCCAGGCTTGTAGACGAACAACTGATGTAGTAAAGCACAAACGGCATACTTAGAGTCCCTTTGTTCGCTATTATCGTCTTTGAAAAAGAAGTAGCATGTTGTATATGAAGCAGGCGGGAACGCTTGATCGACAAGATACTTCGACAAGACGGATTTCCCGCTCCCCGGATTGCCTGATACCCAAAGTAAACTACTGCAATGAGAGTCTCGCCAATCATGGTATTGCGGATGTTCTAGTAGCCAATGGCAGGTTCCTGGCATTCGATCCGGATTTCTTGCCTTGTGACCTTCATAGTCCGAGGTTCGGAAAATCCGATGACAATTGAACATCTCTTCAACATGATGGTGAGATTCTATTTCTACCCGTGAAGACGTTGAATCCACTAGTAATTTGTCTATCTTCTGGTCGTGTTGCTTGAGCATTTCCTCCAATCGATGTGCATATGCTTGCTGGGTGTCGGAATCGAGCACCGTCATGAACTGCTCACATGCCTTATCCGCGGAGTCTATGGTGGCAATAATTGCGCTCCAGTCGTCCACCGTCGCTAGGTTTCTTGCTAGCTGTACCACTGTATTGCGCCGAAACTGGCAAATCGCTGTTGCTTGATATTCGAGGATGGCCTTGAAAAGCTTCACCATGGTCTCTCGTAAATCACGGGTCAAAGTTTCGTTGCCATTGCCAAGGTAAACCTTTTCGACGCTTGCGTACCGGCGGATGAGGAGTGCAATTTTCTCAAGACCATCGAATGCGGCGGTCCGCTGTTTACTGTCATTGATCAGAAGCTACCCGGGGGTCAGTATCAATATTCTAGGATCAATTCGGAAGCCAAAAAGAAACAGGTCTGTATCACTTGAGTCTCCCGCTCTACTCACAGGAAGAAGCATGCAAACGCCAGCCCAGGGTAGTCCTGCGTGGATTGGATCCATACTAGCCGCTGATGTAATGAGATCTTTACCAGCAAGCACAATTTTCAGGACTCGATCTACCTGTTTGCGAATATCCAAAGACTTTCCTCTGACTGTGATCTTCCATTCTTTGTCTCTCATCGCAGCCAATTTTTTCTCGACCAGGCTTGCCATTTGCCTTTGACGTTGGCAATAGTCATTTTCAAGAATGCTCAGATTTGGAAGATTGATCTCGTTTGCTAAGATTTCTTCATATCTCTCCACAAGATGACACCTATCCTTCTTAAGGAGATCGTAAGCCTGATCCCAGAGGTCTACGGATGGCTCCGATTGTGGCTCCGATGGCTGGTTTGGCTATCATGATGCGTGAGTATTGCCTGCTTGTTGTATAAGAGATCCAGCATGGTGGATTGATTTGACTTACTATAGATGTTGGGATGTCGGCAACTACCTGTGTCGAAGCAGGCCTCAAAGCGAGAGAATCAGAGGCTTGACCGGCTAGCTTGGCCTTGTTGCGGCTGGCCTGCGACCGTAGCCAAGATGGTCGATGCATCTAGATGGTAACTCACTGGCGATGGTAAGCATAACAGCATCTCCGAATTGCAAATGCAAGGCTGCGATTAGGGAAGAAGGTATGAGGCGGCTAGCCTTGTCGAACTGATATTGGTAGACCACCGACGCATCAATCCAGATACTATGAACAGCTTATCTCGGTCTGATATGCCAATAAATCAATGAATCCCATCATCAAGTCGCTGTAGTACCCAGAAGAACAAGGAAGGTGTTGTGCCCGGAGGAGACCACTGTTGGAATTCAGGCCGGGTTAACCTCGGTAAATACTAATTAGAGGGCCTTAGTAGACTAGTAGAGATTTCTTGTAATGATTATTCCATTCTATATAGCTATATCTATCTATTAGTTATTATAATACTATTATATTATACCTAAATTATATATAAATAACTTATAAGTATTATATATTTTATTAGATTATAAGCCTAGGTTTTATATAACCTTAGGAATTATATAAATTATATAGTAAGCTTTTTACTAAGACTTAAAGTAGCTCTAGAAGAAGTATTCCTAGAACTATTTATAATACTTACTATTAATTCTAACTATTATAAAATTTAGAAGCTTAAAGGTACTAAGAATTATAAGTTATAAGAGATTATTATATATAAATCACTTATTATTAATAGTATATTTAAGGTTATTAGACTAGAATATAAACTACTAACTAACCCTAAATTTACCTACTATTAAAGAAGTAGATAAGGATAAGTAGGAAAAGTATATTAATTTAAAAGAGTAAATATTTACTACTATTTATATTATTATATTACTATTAGCTTATAATATAATTAAAAATCTAATAATAGTTAAAGAAATATAAGTTAAATTAAAGTTATTATATAAGATAGATTCTTATACTACTAAGAAAGTAATATACTTTACTTTATATAAGCTTTATTTAGATTAATTTAAAGACTTTTATATCTATCTTACTAAATTTAAGGAGTATATAAATAAGCTTTTATAAATAGGGAGTCTACTAGAAATAGATTTCTAGATAGTAGTCTTTAAAAGAGCCCTATTAGATAATATAAAGGAAGTAGTTTATACCCTTACTAAGATTATATAATCTAGGAAGGAGCTAGTAGATTTTAAATATATTACTATATTATTAGTTAATAGGTTTATACCTTTAAAGATTAAAGAATCTAAGGTATTCATTAATAATATTAATTAATAGCTAAAATAAAGCTAATATTAAAATAAGCCTAGTAATAAAAGCTAGGGTAATAATAATAATAAATATATATTTTATAGCTATTAGTATAATATAAAAGACTACTAGTATATTAACTTAAAGACTATACTAAAAGGATTTACTCTTAAAATAAAGAAAGAGCTAGAGGTATAGAATAAATAATACTATTAAGATAGATATCCTAATTATTAATAAAGTAAATAAAACCTAGATAAATAAAAATAGGATAAATTATATACTAATTACTTTAAGTATAGCTTATAATAAAATAATAAGTCCTCTAAGATTATTATTAACTTAAGGGACTAGAAGTATACCTTTTAAGACTAATTTAAGTTTACTAACTATTTATTAGTTTAAAACTATATAGTATCTAGACTAACTAGAGGTAAAATAATAAAAGTTAAAGGGATTAGAATAGTATAAATCCTAGTAATTATTAATAATAAGGTTAATAAATTCTTACTAACTAATATTTACTATATACTAAATATTAAATATAACCTTCTATCTATTATATAACTAGACCTATAAGGCTATGTATATACTAGTAGTTAAAGGAAGAATATTTTATAATAAATAAGATAAAGAGATATTATAAGCCTTTCTATATAACTAAATATACTAGTTAGATATTATTTAGATTAATTAGATAAGGGTATTCTACCTTAAATTAATAGTCCTAGTTAAGAATAATATATCTTAGAACTAATAGTACTAGAGATATAGATAGATTAGTATAGAGGTTATAAAGGCTATAATACGCGCTACTAATATTAATTATAAGGCTACTAATTACTTATTAAAATATAAGAAATAGGAACTATATAAGAGTTATATATTAGGGAAAATTACTTAAATACCCTTATAGATATTTTTACCTAGAGTTACTATCTCTAGCTAATACTAGTATATTAACTTAATATTAGTAAGTTATATAACTACCCTTAGGAGGTATATTAGTATAATAGTATCTATATATAAAGTAATAGGATTTACTTAAATAGATTATATAACTAGTTAGGTAGAGTTATTAAAAAAACGCGAGTTCTAAATAAAATATTAGAAAAACTAGGGGTATAAGATAGCCTTTATTTAAAGTAATAATAAATTAGTCTAGGGCTATAAATATTAATAAATTATCTAGGATTATAGGATATTTATTACTCTATTAATACTATATAACCCTTATTAGAATAGGATTACTAAATAGAAGAACTAGATACTATTTAGTAAAGTTAGAATAATTTTTATTAATACTAGACTACTATAAGAGTTCTAGGGTAAGGCTATTAATTATATTAATTATATTAAGAACCTTATACTTAGTAAGGATAGGAAGTCCTCCTTTAAGAAATACTATAACTATAAATTTTAATTAATATACCTAAAGCTATTTAGATATTAGTACTATTTAATTAATATATTACTAAATAAGAAGAAACTAGATAATAAGGCTATTAAATACTAATTCCTTACTTATAATAATAAGAGTATCTATTATATATAAGATATTAAGGGATAATATATTACTTAATTAGTATATATAGTATTTAATAAGAAAGCTATTATACTATTAATAGATAATAATAATATAGTAGACCTCCTAAGCTAGCTTTAAACTACCTAATTAGATAGTAGTAATTAGGTCTTAGAGGGAGTAACTACCCCTAATTAATAGAGTATTAAGGGAGTATTAGATAATACTAAAAATATTAATAATATTAGTAATATTAATAATAGATTAGTGATAACTTTTTTATTTAACTAGTTAATATTAGGTCTAACTAATAATATAAGTAGGCTAACTAGTCTAAATAGATATAATTAGAATAATCTACTTAAATTAGATTAGAATAAGTTAAATAATTAGACTACTAAAAATAGCTAAGCGGAGTAAGAATTATTAACTAATTATAATTAGAATAGTTAGGATAGTTTAATATACTAAGTTACTACTATAAAACTATTAGCTATTATTAATAAGTAATTATCTTAAAATAGTAAATCTTAAAGAATTATTCCTAATATATTATTTTATTTTAGTTATAATTACTATACTTATTTTTCTAAAAGGGCTAGATAATAATTTAAGACTTTGTTATAATTATTATTTAGGAGATTATACCTTAGGAGCTTAGAGAAGGAAGGTGTAGTCTAGAAGTAGTTAGCTTAGTACTTAGTTAGTACTTAGTAGATATTAGTAGCTCCCTACGGAGAATATAGAGAATCTATCCTTCCTACCTTAAATAGATATACCTTATTAAGTAGTAACTATTAGTATAATATATTAAGGCCCTAGAAGAGATTAATTACTATTATTATAGGTATCATTTAATTATTATTATATAGCTAGGTCTTTATTATTAAAATTATACTTATTATTTCCTTTACTACCCCTACTATCTCTTTTACTTTATAAGAATTAGCTATTAAAGCTAGTAAACCTATTATAAGAGCTTAGTCTCTTCCTTAAACTTAATAGCCTAGATCTAGAGTTATTACTACATCGGTAATTCGGGGATAGAAGCCCTAATAGCTAGGGGCGGCTAGGGGCGCCCTGAACTATTAAGTATAAGTGCTAGCTCTTAGGCGCTAGGGGCTAAAATCTATAATACTATATTACTATATATAGATATAGTAGAATTAGTAACTTTTATTATTATATACGCGTATATAATTATCTTTATAAACCTCTATTATATTATTATCTATACTTATTTTATACGGTACCTTTTTACTATTAACCCTGATATTATTAAGTTAAAATATAATAGTAATATTACTCTTATAGTAGTAAGTATAGTAGTTTATATATATAATATTATTTCTAACTACTCCTTAGTAAATAAATAGTTTAATAAATTATCTATATAATTATAGAGACTTATAGTCTTAATTATTACGTAGTCTTAACTTAACCTCCCTATTTAACCGCGCGTATTTTAGGAACTTTTAATACCCTATACTATTATCTATAATAGTTTCTAGTAGCCTAGTTTAGTAATATTATATAGTAGCGCTATTCTTCTTTATCCCTAGCTTTTTTATCTAAGCTATATATATAAGGCCTAGCTTTATCTTTTATTACTTTACTACTCCTTTAACTTTAGTAAAGTACTCGTCGCCTACTACCTTAGGCTTTATATTAGTATTAGTAGGATCCTAGGTAGCCTATTTATTAACTAATAGTCAGCGTATAATTAATATATAACCCTAGGAAAGATAAATATCCTTAATAGTTACTACGCCTTTTTACTTTATAACTATAGTTATTTATAAAGACTAGGTATAGTTAGAAATTATTAGTATACCTAGCTATTATAATCTAATTAAGGTTATACTTTATTATAAATAGCCTCCTCTTAGCCCTACTCCTACCTCTATTCCTATTCCTCTTCATCTACCTACTTCTCTATTAGCTAAGGTAGGAGAGAAGTTAGGCTTAAAGAGGGAAAGGTAGCCTAACGCTAGGCTAACTTAAGCTAACCTAGGCTAACTTAGGCTTACCTAGGCTAACTTAGGCCTAAATATTACTAACTTATTTTTTACTAGTATTATCTAGTATTTCTCCTATTCTCTAATATTAGCTATAATACTCTCGCTAGTATATTATATATTAGAGTACTATTTAATAGAGCCTACTACTTAATATTAGCTTATATTTAAATCTAATAATATATTAACTTTCCTTTTAAGTTAACTCTAATCTACTAATTAAAGGCCCCTTTTTATTTCTACTAATAGAAGTACTATCTAAACTATAATATTATCCTTAGGTTAGATTATTAGAGTCCAGCTTATAATCTAGGTTATTTAGGTTATTAAGCGAGTCTTTAAATATAAAGTTTATAATTTCCTTATTATTATAATCTTCCTTTATACCTAAAATTTAGATAATAATAGCGCGTAATATAATCCTAATTACCTCTTATCTATCTACCCTTTAATAGTACTATATCTCCTTAATTTATTTAAAGGGTTCTAAAGATCTTATTAGCGTAGCTTTTAGGATTTAAATTTAAAGGCTTATACTCTTAATAATCTAACCCTTAAACTTTACTATCTATTATAAACTATATTAATATTCCTTAATTATATACTAAATTATTATTAATACTAGAATTATTAATTCTAGGATTAAGGGATTAAATATATACTTTATTAGTTTATTATTTCCTAGGTTTCTATAATTACTAAGGAAAAATAGGGAAGTAATTATCTTAGTAACTATATTACTTAGGAAAGCCTTTAATAGCTTTAGCTAAGACTAGGTTAGTAAAAGTCCTAGATTTAATTTGAGAACCTATATTATAAATATTAATACTTAGAAAAGCCTTTCTCTTTAAGAGTATCTTTATATACTTATTATAGCTACTAGTAAAGGTATAGTAGCTCTATATAATATCTTAAGCCTTCTCTATTATATAACCGCGGATTTCGCTAATTCTGTTATAAATCTAGCTTAGGGTAAGTAAGTTAACTTAGATTTAATATAGTAGATACTAACTTTCCTTACCTCTTATAATACTAGTATTTTATAAATATTATAATCGCGCTACCCTTCTACCTTTCTAAGATAATTTATAATCCTTATCTAAATCTTCCTAATTAGTATACTTAGCTATACCTTCTATTATATATTAGCTTATAGCCCGTACCCTTTACTATAAACGCTTATAACTATAATTACCTAGATATATAATACTATATTTATTATAACCGCTTTATACCCTAGAGTTAAAACCTATTTAGGGTATTAAAGTATCTAACCCTAAAGGTATTAACCCCTACGCGATAGATTATTATAGTTAGGTATTTATAAGGGATAAGAGGATATTAATAATAGGGGGTCTCTATTAGAGCCTTTAGAATACTTTAAACTTAACGTAAGTATACTCCCTTATAATTATAATTAAGATTAAGGGGAGCGAGGTCTATATTTTTCTTCTTCTATATATTCTTATTATTAAATAAAATAACTAAGGAGGACTAAGATACTAATAAGTACTATATAAGGTTACTAGTTAATAGTATATTATAGTATATATCTATAATAGTAATATCCCTAGGTTATTATTATTAATAATAGTATAGGTCCTTTAATACTTTACTCCTATCCTTAGAGGCTCTAAATAATTAAAAAGCGCGTTATCTAAGGAAAATTCATCCTAGGATAAATAGGTTAATTAGCTATATACGCGGTTTATCTAGACTAGGAAGGAAGTTTATATACTTCTAGATAGGATGACTTTTATTTATTTAAGGAAGGGGTTATATTTATATATAGAAGAATAATATATAGATAATAGTAATTATATTAATAGTAGAGGATTATTAAATAAAGAAAGGATAGATAGAAGAAGATAAGAATTAAAATAAAGGTTAATTAGCTTTTATAGCGTGTTTAACAGCGCGTTTAAGCTAGATCTAGCCTAGATTTAGCTTAAACTTAGCCTAAATTTAGCTTAAACGCGCTATTACTTATACTAACCCTCTTTTTAATATTTATACTTAATATTACTACTATTATTATTCTACTAATCTATATAAGGAAGAAGTATCTTATAGATATTAATCCTAGTTATTATAGCTTAAAACTTACTAACATTAATACTTATCTTATTTATAATAATAGAGTAATACGTATACCGTATTATACCCTAGATAGAAGAATAATAAATAGTAAATAATTTTAATAATATAATATTTTAATTACTAGTTATTTTCCTATCTATAATTACTATTTATACTAGGAAAAGTATATATAGTATATATATATATTTATAAATAACTAGGAGAGCTAGTATATATAGTAAGCTATATTTACTAATAATAGGGTATTAGTAGAGAAAATACACGCTTACTAGTATTATTAATAATTAATATATTAGGGCTGTTAATTTATATAAAGCGACTTAAAGTACTAGAAAAGTAGTTTTAGATAAACTATATACCTAGATAATTATTATTTATAAGCGCGAACGGTAGTAGCTTAGGCTATTTAATCTCTAACTTTATCTTAGCTAAGTATCAAGATACCTCCCTACTAGGATACTAGGTACGCTTTATAAGTAGCTTCGTATAGTTAGGGTATACTATATTAATATCAGATTCTCCTCGCTTAGACACTAGGTAAGCGTAGTAGATAGCGGGGACTATTAATAATTAGTACTTTATCTCTAAAAGCTAGGATTATTATATATAATAAGATAGGGGTAGTAGCTTACTAATATTAATAGTAGGACTTATAGAGTATTACCTAGGTTTTATTAATATTAACGCCTATCTTATCTATAATAATTAAGTAATATACTAGCTAAGTTATACCTTAAATCGTAGAATATAAGTAGAGGTAGACCTTATTATTAAAGGGGTAAGTAATATCCCTATTAATAATAACCCCTAGTACTAGATTTCCGTTCTTATTAGATATAGGACCTACTAGGGGAAGGAAGTAAATATAATATTACTTCTTAGTTATAATAATAGTAAACTTAGGTTATATAAAGGATTAGTCTTTACTATAGATAAATTAATTAGTATAAACTTACTATATAAGATAGATCCTTATTATTAAGCTAATTAAAAATAAGCTTTATATTTATAACTTTATCTTTTAGAGTATTAATATACTACGCCTTAGAAATACTATTATAGAAATAATAAATATACTTTAGTAATTAACTATAACTAATATTCTTAATCTACTAATTTATAGGAGGAAGAAGCTTACTAGTAATATTAGTCCTAGTAATTATCTTAATACGCGAATTATTAGACTAGACGGCTATACTATAATAAGAGTAGGTCTTATTAAGTAAGATAGTTATAATAGCTATAAACGCTTACTTAAGACCTAGTACTATATAAGAGATATTAGCTCTAATAATTATAATAGGAATAGTAAAGTATAGTATTTTCTAGGAATAGTTAGCTAATAAATATATACTTACTAGTTAAGGCTAACTTACTACCTTAATTACTAATATAGTACCTCCTAGCTTATAATTAAACTTTATTAGGATATTTAAGTAATACTAAGGAGTATTTTTAATAATATAGCTAGCCTATATATATTATAGTATAACCTTAAAGTAGTAGTTATAATTCTTCTTTACGCGGTAATATATATCTAAAGCCTTATTTAATAGGATAATTATAATAATCTACAGTTAAGTATTAACTTTATTATTAGCTTACTAGAAATATTTAATAATTATATTAGTATTATTAGCCTCTCCTATAATAATTATAGGCTTACGCTTTATAATAATACCGCTATAACTATAGTAAAGATCTAGGAAATTCCTCTTAAAGTTATTAATCTACTTACGGGTAGGAGGAGGTAAGTAGTCCCTAGACGTAAAGATAATAATACCCTAGGATTTAAGAGGAGTAGTATTAGGTAAGAAGAAGACTTTACCTCTTAAATACTAGTAGCTAGAGTATAAAGGCTTTACTATTATATTCTTTATAAATAAGACTTTAAGCGGCTCTAGGATATAGGTATTAATCTTTATTATATCCTTACTAATCCTTATATTATATCCTTTAAGTATAGGATCTTCTTTCTAGTAGAGAAGCTTTAAGCCGGTTTATATAATAGTATAATAAATAGGTAGCCTAGAGATAGTAAACTTAATTATATTAGTAGTCTAATATAATTATTAGTAGCTATTATCTAATAGATATAAAGTATTTTATACCTACTTCTTATTAAGCTTATAAGGGTATTTCTAAGTAGGAGTTATAGTTACTAATTCTATAAGATAGAGAATATCCCGCTTATAAGTCTCTAGAAGTAGTAATTACTATTTATTAATATAGATATTAAAATTTTCTAGCTTAACTTAGCCTAATTTTAGCTTAACTTTAATAAATAAATCCTTTTATATTAACTTTCTATTAAAAGCGTATCTTATTATAAGGTTAAGACTATATTTTACCTTAATCTAGCCTAAATCCGCCTAAGTTATCCTTAATAGAATAATATATATTAATATATATTACTCTACCTTTAAATATTTAACCTTATAAATACCTAAGTCTTATAAATAGTAGTACTAAGCTTTATATATAAGTATAATATATAATACTATTAATATATAATATTAATTATTCTATATAACTAGGATATTAATAGCGTCTTAGTACTTATAGATATAGGATTAGATTAAATATTAGGGTCTATAATTATTATAATAGTAGTCTTTATAAGGGATAATATAGTCCCTATTATCTTTAGGAATAATATTAGTATATCTAGTTATTCCTTATAAAGTAGCTTACCTAATTTAAGGTCTCCCTCTTATAAATAGGCTTCCTTTACCGCCTTTTATACCTTTAGAACTCTAAACTCTATACGTAGACTTTAGTTAAGATCCTTAGGCTTATAAATATACTAGATTAGTAAATATTAGTATTCGCCGTAGTATATTAAAGATATAAAGATATTCTTAAAGTAAAGAGGAAGTTAAGTAGGATTTTATACTATTATTTATATTTAAGTAATTAAAGAACTTACTCTTTATATTAGAAGGATAGTTTCTATAAATAAGGGTATTATTATAATACTCTTACTAGGGTAGCTTTACTAGATTATTCCTACTTATTAAACCTCTAGGTAATATTCTATAATTTATAATTAGAATTAATTAAGTATATAGCCTTTCTTTATACGCGTGGTTTTAAGGTCTTTATATATCTTCTAGATTACCTTATTTATATAATTCTACTTAGCCTTATAGGTATTAGTATATAAAAATAGGAGATTACTACTTAATTATAGTATTCTTACGGCGTTAATTATAAATTTAAAATCTATAATTATTAGTTACTTAGGATTTACCTCCTTAAATATCTTTAACTTCTAATATTAATTACTCTAATTCTTCTACTTTTATTCTTACTAGGCTCTACTTAATAGCTTCTACTATATTATATTCCTATTTAAGGCCGCCTAGTATTTCTTAGGGAATTTACTCTATACTTATTACTAGTATAACTTAAGTTCTATAAGTAGCTCTCTATTCTAATAACTCTACTTATACCTCTAAATAAGGAAGCTAGGTAGAAGATTAGTAAAGGTCTTAATTAAATTATAAGTAGTTAATATAATAACTATATCTCCTAGGCTTTCTATTAATTTATTAATAGTCTTACTTAAGGCCGCGAGCCTAGCTTTTAAGAATAGACTACTAAAAATATCTATTAGTCCTATAATATTAGCGGGATTAGTATTAATAATTATACCGCTTAAAGCGGTAAACTAGAAGTAGTATCCTAGTCTATCTATTTCTATATCTAGTAGTATCCTTTATAATACTTCCTAGTATTTTTTATAATATAACTTTTATTTATAATAGTTAAGCTATAGTAGAGGTAGCTAACTATCTCCTTATCTATTAACTTTTCCTTCTTCTAGTATATCTACCTATATATCTTAGTAAAGGTATTCTATACTTTCTTAGATCTTATCTATATCTACTATATAGTTAGATTCTAGATTAAGGTACTCTAGGTAGTTAGGAAGCCTTATTATCTTATATAAATAACCTTACCCTTCTTTAGAAGTTATACTTTAGGGTATCTTCTATCTCTAAGTATATTTATATCTAATAAGGTATTTATAAGTAAAGTAAGCTTTATATCTATTATTCCCTTATATTTACTAATAAGCTAAATATATAAATTATTAAAACCTAAGAGATCTTTAAGTTCTACTAATTATAAAGAGATATTATTACTTAGTATAAAGAATATTAATAATATATATATTATATAAATATTAAAATCTTTATAACTCTAGTTAATAGGGATATAATAAAATTAACTTTTTATAAGATATTAATTCCTAGGGCTACGCCGTCTTTATAGTAATAATAATATTTAAGTTTCTTATACTATTCCTAAAGTATTTTTTATAATTAACGTTATAATTAATAATAAAGAATTATAGATCTAATAGCTTCCTACGCTTTAATATAGTATTAATTAGCTAAAGCGCTTATATATTAAGATTATAAATCCTACCTTCCCTAATCCTATTTTATATTCTAAGAGCACTCAGCGAGCTAATATTAAAGGGTAGTATAATAAGAATATATAAGTACTACTAGTAGTATAAAGGTATTATATTTAGGGTAGTAATAGAGTATTTATATTAATACTCTTCTAGAACTCTAGGAGCTTAAGGAATTAGGCCGCGCGTACCTAAATTTTATCTTACTTATACTTATATAACTAGTTATCCCTAGAATACTAGAATCTAAGAAGGTTAATTAGGAAGATTTTATATAAGATAAGTCTAATATATAGAGTATTAATATCTATATTACTAGTATTAGAATATCTATTACTCTCCTTAGGTTTATCTAGCTTTAATTAAGCTTAGGGTTCTATTATATTAAATAGTAGGATTAAATAAGAGTAAATAGGGTAGAGGAAGAAGATAGTAATATTTTTAGCCTAATATTATTAACCTAATATTATTAGCCAAATATACGCGCTTAACTTCTACTTTTATTTATATTAATATTATATAATATCTTCTATCCCCTTTCTCCTCTTACTCCTATTATAAACTTTTCTTAACCTTTTTATTATATAATAACTATTAGGCTATACTATTATTAGAGTAATACTTATATACTTAGAAGGAGTAATATAAGTACTTAGTAGGATCTAATTATTAATATTAATATAAAGATAAAGGAAAGACTTAGAGCTTAAGGGAGAATAAAGGTAACTTATATAGCTTTAAACTTAGAGGATTTACCTTTAGGTAAGATATAAAGTGATTATAGTAGCTAGATATTAAAAGATCCCTAATTAATATAGGCATTAAATTAGTAAGAGGTAATATTAAGGGAGGTTTAAAGGGTTTAGAAGAGGCTTATTATTTAATATTTACTACTTATAAGTTAGTATATCTTATTAAAGGTAGGAAACTTAGCTAATTAATATTATCTTATATTATAATTAAGATCTTTATATTTCTTAGTCCTTACTTTATATACTAGTAGATAGTAGTTTATAAATACTTATTATCTATAATACCTAGAATATTATTATTAATATTATATATTAGAGTAAGTTTAGATATACTATTAATTAAATATCTTACTTTAAGTCTAGACTAAAGTTTCTTATAATAGAGATTAATAAGTAGTAATACTTTATCTCCGCCCTACTCTATAATTATCCTAGCTCTTATTTTATAAGGAGTTATAATTATACTTATATAGAATAGATAATAATTAAATTTAAAGTCTTCTAATACCTATTTAGAAGGAGGATAATATATAAGAGGGTTTATTGTAGGTTCTTATTTAATATATTTAATATTACTACTTCTATCTTTAGCTAGCTCTTAGGTATCTCTTCTTTTAAAATAGTTAAAGGACTAGTATTTAGCTTTATAAGTATACTTATATAAGTAGGTATATAGTAGTATAGCTTAATAATACCTTACTTATAGCCTTTAATAAAGAGCTTCTCCTTAAACTTTAAGGCGAGGGTTAGATTATACTCCTTTTATAATCTATTAAGCTTTAATCTAGTAGATAATAAACCTAAGAACCTACTAGTAAAAATACTATATATCTTGATAAGCTTTATAACTATATTAAAGAGGTTATTAATTATCTACTTATAACTAGGTAGGTATATACCTAAGATATACTTCTTTAATTATATATTTATTAGTAACCCTTATCTATACTTATAATTATCTTTTAGCTTAAGTAGGCTTATATCTATAATAGAGAATAAGGTAAAAATTAGTAAAAAGTAGTAATAAAGGTAATAGCTTAAGACACCTTTTATAAGTATCTTAATAGTAATAGGTAATATTTAAGAGAAGTAGTAACTCTAGTTAAGTAGTAAGTCTATATTACAATAAGATTTTAATAAAGAGGAACTATAACCTTAGGGATAGCGTAGAACCTAGGCGAAATTAGGTAAAATTAGGTTAATTAATACTAAGAGCTTATTAATACCTATATTAAAATACTTTAAAGAAAGATATAATATACTTATAAGGGGATTAATAATAAATTCAAATAACGCGTTAAAAGATAATACGCGCTAGCTTATCTATACTTAATATAGGCTTTTAGGTAGAATTTAAGCTAAATTTAACCTAACTTACGCGAGCTAATATAGTAATTATAAATCTAACTAGATTTATTAAAGTATATCTAATATATTTTAACTACCTACGCTTTAAACTTTTTATCCTTATTACTATTACTACTACCCTTACCGCCCCCCTTACCGCCTCCCTTACTACCCCCCTTACTACTACCCTCGCTGCTACCCTCGCCGTCCTTAGCTTTAGCCTCCTCCGCGGTTTTAAAGGTATCCTTTAAAAATCTAGACTTCTTTATCCGCTTCTTTTTAACTACCCGCTTAATAAGTATATTTAAATAGAGAATATAATAATATATATCCTCCTTCTACCCTAGGTAATAAGCCCGCTTTAATACCTAGAGATATAGGCTTAAATTATATATAAGCTTTATAATAATTATAATAGAAGCTTTATAAAGTATTAGCTTAATCCCTATTATCTTTATTAACCCTATTAATATATCTAGCTAATCTTTATATTTTAGCTTACTTATATTAGGGTTTACCTCCTATTAAAAGGCCTCCTTTACCGTATTTTATTTCTTTAAAGGTCTAAAATATATACATAGACTTCTATAAAGATCCTTATACTTATAAATATACTAGATTAGTAAAGTTAGTATTTACTATAATATATTAAAGATATAAAGATATTTTTATAATATAGAAAGATCTGAGATACAATATATTAATAGTAGTAGGTCTTAAGTAAAAGAAGAACCTACTCTTTCTACTATAAGGGTAGTCTCTAGAAAGGAGGAAAGAATTAGGATATATACGCGTTAATACTTTTATAGAATTTAATTAATATCCTAAATTTTAGGGTAATCCGCTATTATTTTAGTATAATACTTATTAAGTATATAACTATCTACTATATACCTAGTATTATTATCCTAATATATCTTCTAGATTATATTATTTATAAACTTCTACTTAGCCTTATAAGTAATTATATATAAGAATAGGAGATTACTAGCTAATTATAATATCTTTATAGTAGCGAATATAAATCTAGTATCTATTATTATTAGTATCTTAGGGTTTACCTCCCTAAATATCTTTAACTTCTAATACTATTCCCTCTAATTTATCTACTTTTATTCTAGCTAGGCTTTACTTACTTACTTCTATTATATTATTACCCTATTAAAGGCCGCCTAGTACTTATTAGGGAATCTACTCTTTACTTAACTCTTATAAAGCGGCTTAAGCTTTATAAGCGGCTATCTATTCTATTAACTCCCCTTATACCTCTTAATAAGGAAGTCTAGGAGAAGAGTAGTAAATATCTTAATTAACTTATAAGCGGGTTTTATAATATCTATATCCCCTAGGTTTTTTATTAATCTATTAATATTCTTACCTAAGCTTATAAGCCTACTATTAGAGAACGCGTAATACTTATAATTAGGGTAGTCCTACTTAGTACTACTAATAATATTTATAAGCCCCGTAATATCTATTAGATTAAAATTAATTATAGTACCGCTTAAGGTAGTAGACTAGAAGTAGTATTCTAGTTAATTTAATTTCATTTCTTATAAGATCTTCTAAGGCCCTTAGCTAGTATTCTTTATTATATAGCTCTTATTAATAATTACTAAGCCGTAGTAGAGGCGTTAAACTATCTCCTTATCTATTACCTTTTCCTTATTCTTTTAGTAGGTCTAATAATATATATTAATAAGGCTACTTTTAGATCTCGCGATCTATATTTACTATATAGTAAGAATCTAGAATAGAGTACTTTAAGTAGTTAGGAAGCCTTATTACTTTAGGTAAGTAACCTTACCCTTCTTTAATAACTATATATTAGGGTTATTATTATCCTTAATAGTCCTAATCTTCTATATAATATCCCTAGTTAAAGTAAGACTTTAGTTAGTAATACCCGAATACTTATTAATAAGTTAGATACCTAGTATTTTAAAATTAATAAGGGTACTAAGCTTTATAAGCTATATTAAGATATTACTATTTAGTATAAAGAATATTATTAGTCTATATATAAGATAAATATTAAAATATTCTAACTCTAGTTAATAAGGATACTAATAAAACTAATTATTTATAAGATATTTAGTTCCTAGGGCCGCGCCCTCTTTATAATACTAATAAGTTTCGGGTTTATTACGCTATTCCTAATAGATTTTCTCCTACTATTATTATAACTAATAATAAAATACAGCTAATATAATAGCTTCCTATATCTTAATATAGAGAGATTAGCTAGAGAGTATTTAGGTTAGGATTAATAACTTTACCTTACCTAGTCCTATTTTATCTCTAATAAGGGTACTAAAACGGCCTAGCGCCTTAGTATTAAGAAGTATTATAATAAATACATAAAGCTACTATTAGTAGTATAAAGGTTTAAGTATTCTAGGGAGTACTACGGTAGTTTTACTTATACTTAAATTAAAATTAGGGATCTTTAGGAATCTAGCTACACGTGGCTATATATCACCTTAAAGATACTTATATAACTAGTTATCCTTAGACTACTAGAATCTAAGAAGGTTAGTTATAATAATTTTATAGAAGAGGAGCCTAACTTATTAATCCTTAAGATCTATATTAGATTTAATAGACTCCCTATTACCCTCCTCCTTAGTATCTAGCTCTAGTATAATATATAAATTAAGATTAAGTGAAGACTTCTTACTTAATAATAATAATAGTAGTATACTTAACCTAATAGCCGCGTCTAACTTCTACTTTTATTTATATTAACGTTATATAGGGTCTTTATTCTTACTCTCCTCCCGCCTTACTTATACTCCTATATTAACCTTTTTACTTAGTAACGGCTACTACGCTTAATTATAGTTAGATAGTAATAATAGATAATATAAGTACTTAAATAGACCTAATTAATAGTATAAGCATTAAGATAAATTAAAGGTTAAGAGCCTAGGAGAAAAAGAAAGTAACTTACCTAGATATAACCTTTATAAATAAGTTTATAGATAAATTAAGATATTATTATAGTATATACTTCCTCTATATTTTATAAGAATATTAGTATACGCTAGACTTAAAGGAAGTATATATAAGGCCGGCTAAAATAACTAGGAGGGGGGTACTTTAATACTTACTACTTATAGGTTAGTATATATTACTAAGGGCGTAAGACTTAGCTAACTAATATTATCTTATATTATAGCCTAGATCTTTATAAATCTCCGCCCTTATATTAGATATTAGCGGGTAGTAGTCTATAAATCCTTATTATCTATTATACTTATAAGCTAATTATTAGCTTTATAAAATAAAGTAAGTTAGGATATACCATTAACTATATATCTTAACTCTAGTCTCTCCTAGAGTTTCTTATACTAGAGATTAGTAAGTATTAATACTTTATCCCCACCCTACTCTAAGATAGTCCTTACTCTAACCTTATATAAAGTTATAATTATAGTTATTTAAAATAGCTTATAGTTAAACTTAAAGTCTTTAAGCGCTTAAGTAGAGGGAGATTTTAGGTAGAGATTAGTAGTAGATTCTTATTTAAGACTTAAGGGAGTATTTTATTCCTCCCTTCTAATTAACTTTTTATTAGAAATACCTAAAGGAATAGTATCTAACTTTATAAGTATAGATATATATATTAATATACCGTAATATAGTTCTAGGATAAATATTAAATATCCTTTAATCTTAAGCTTCTCTTTAAACTATAAAATAAGGGCTAGGTTATACGCCTTCTATAACTTATTAAGGTCTAACCTAATAGAAGATAACCCTAAGAACCTACTTATAAAGATATTATTTATCTTAATAAGCTTAATAGCCGTAATAAAGAGGTTATTAATAATTACCTTATAAATAATTAGGTATATACTTATAATATACTTCTTAGACTATATATTCTTTAATAGCCCTTCTCTATAATTAAAGTTACCTTATAACTTAAGAGTACTTATAATTAGGATAGATATTAAGGTAAATACTAATATATATATAAGAGTAAATATAATATTATAAGAACGCCTATCTAACTAATATTATATAAAATTCTAAAGGTATAATAATAGAGGAATAGGGAGAGAGAGAGGGAGGGTAATGTAGTTTATAGATAGAAGGTAAACTAAGATAGGATATTACTTTATAAATAATATAGACCTTAGTAAAATTAACTTAAACTAGGTAATAGGATAGGGATATTTTATTTTTATATAAGTTTACCTAATCTATACTAAGTTAGAGGAGTTATATTACTATAAAATCCTTTCTTATACTAAATTAGTTATAAAGGATATTATTCTAATATTTTTAGTACTAAATCTACTTTATATTAGAGTACTATCCCTTTTTAAATTACTGCTTCTACTAGTATTAAGTATAATTACCCTTATATTATATTAAGCTACTCTAGCTAAAATACTAGCTTTATTACTTAATTTAACTACTACCTCTTATAAAGCTCGTACCACTTATTCTAGATTAACTATCTAGTTACCTAACTCCTTAATCTAATTATATTTATTAGATAGAGGACGTAATAAAGGATATAAAGAAGAGGTTAGGCTTAAAGTAAGGGAAGAGGGTTAAATTAAGCCTTATAGGTTTAAAGGTTACTACGCGTCTTTAAGGGCTAGTCCCCCTATTTCCCTAGAAGGTACTAGTAATACTAATACTAACGACTCTATATTACTATTTAGTACCTATAGGAAATTAGCGTTATCTATTATAAGGTATATATAAGTACCTCGGGGCGTAATAATTTAATAGACGTAGTTAGAAATATCTAGTCGTTAGGATAAGAAGGATCTAGTCTTAGTAACTTAAAACTAGGTAAAATCTAGCTTAAATTTAGCCTAAATTTAGGCTAAGACTTACTACGCGAGTAGCTTCGCGCCTTAATATTAATATAATAATAACCCTAGGGCTAGCGTAATAAAGAATATAATATTAACGCGTATTATAAGCTATATAGTATATTTAAGGTATAACTTAAATTCCTTAATATAAAAGAGAGTTATAATAAATTACTCCTATCTTATATATAGTTTTATCACTAAAACGGCTAGATTATTAATAAGGTATCTTAACTAGTATCTTATAATATAAGGCGTAAAGCGTAGGAGAGACCCTAGGCCTAAGGCCTACCTAGATAAAGATAAGATTAATTAACTTTATAAATAAATTATAATAGATCTAGAGATTAATAAGACTAGGGATATTACTATATATCTAGATATATTAGAGTTTTTAGAGGCGAATAAAGATAGTAGGGCTATACTAGAGTATATAGATATAAGTATAAATATTAATATTAATAGTAATATTATACCTATTAATAACCTAGTACTAATTTATCCTAGTATTAACTTCCTAGTACTAAAATTATCTTTCTAAACTATAGCTATATTTAATCTACGTCTTTATCCCTTATAATTTAAGAATTTATAGAGGCTAAAAGAGCTGGAATACCTATTAAGGATATCCTTAAAGTAGATAGTAAGGCGTACTATAACTATTATAATAAGATACTCTCCTCCTTATATAATCCCTACTAGCCCTTTTAAAACGAGATAGATTATACCTTTATAAGGTAGTTAACTAAGGCTAAGGTTATTAAAGGAGGCGTTAATACTTTCTACTAGAATATATATTTAAGATTAATATAGGAGTAACTTAGTTTCTATAATACTACTAAGTAGTAGGTATAAATATATTATATTCCCTAGGGTATTTATAAAGATTAGTAGGTTAAAGACTACTTTATAGTCTTAAGTCTTATAAGTAGTCTCGTAACTATAAAATATACTAACTACTACTAAGATATACTAAGTATTATTTACTTTCTCCTTAGATATAAACCTTTCCTAAGTAACTTAACTTATACCCTAATTTAGCTTAGAATACCTAATAATACTTAGGTTTATAATAAGATATATATAGGGGACTAGTAGTAGGAAATATAAGATAAGCTACTAGAAGGCGTTATAATTATCTTAATTCTTATTACTACTAATAAAACCTAAATAATATAATATTATAGAGACTAGAGCTTATAGCTAGTATATATAATAATTAGAAATCTTAATAGATCGACTAAATAGAGTTAGATAAGACTAAGCTTAATTCTTATTAGCTTAATATTAATTATAAAGATTAGAAAGGAGTATTAAAAATACTTATAAGCGGAGGTTTATTACTTATTAATAGAGTAAATTTTTAAATATATATTTAATCTACCTATAGTACTTACGCTATCTACGCTAATATAGGCTAGATTAGGCTAAATAGGGGTAATTCACGGCTAACTAGAGTAGTATTTAAGAGTCTCGTAGAGATAGGTATAGATATTTACTACGCGGATAGCTTTATAAGACGCTACTACCTAATTATTAGCGGTATAATAATAGATTATAAAGAGTAAGTCCTAATTATAGGTATTAAGAAAAATTAATACTATAGTATCTATAAAGTACCTCCTAATAATCAAGGTAATCTTATAAAAGAATAGAAATACCGGAGCTATAAATATATATAAGCCAAACTTTATAGGTAACTATCTAATCTAAAGCGAGTAGGAAAGACTATAGTAATATATCTAGTAGTAAATTAGGACTAGAAGTATAAATATTATAATATTTATATACTAATAGATATTAATATCTTATATTAATTATTTAAAGGGGTAGTTATAAGACTAATTAACTAGTATACGGCCCTAATAGAGGATATCCTTAGGATAAATAGGAAAGCTATAAGGAAAAGGAGTATAAAGGGTAAGAAAAAGGTAGTAGAGTCTATAATATTAATTTAGCTTAATAAATAGTTTCGCTAAGTCCCTAGGTTTACTAGCTTAAAACGCTTTAAATACTTTAACAAGGTTAAATAGTAGAGCGGTAATAAGTAGAAGGTAATAATATATTAACTAGTTCTAGTAATAATACCTCTACTAGCTAGGAAGCGAGACTCCGCGATCTACTATAATTAAGTAATTATAGACTTTATTATACTAGTAATATATAAAAGCTATAATAAGAATACCTTAACTTATATATAATATATACTATACCGGATTAACCGCTTAAAGATAGTTTTTACAAAGTATTAACCCTAAAATATAACCCTAGATAATGATAATAGCGATAAAACCTAATTTAATATCCCTAAACTATATATTATAATATATTACGCGATAGAAGACTATAGATATATATAGGGGCGTTTATTAAGGTAATACGCTAGATTAATAGTAGAGTAATAAATAAGGTATATAGAATACTTAAAGTAGGGATATAACTATTAAGTAGGTCCTAAAACTTAAGGCTTCTAGGTACTTAGTATTTCTATAATTTATCTTATATACTCCGTAGCGTATATCTAGTACTAGTAAACAAGGAATATACGAGATTCTATATAAATAATTATATTAACTAGGATTAATTTAATACTATCTATAACCTAGATTTTCTATTAAATAGTACTAAGGTTATAGATAAGTAGGCTAAGGAATATAGATATAGATAATAGCTAGATAAATAAGGAAACATTTAATATAAATAAGGTATAAAGGAAGAATTAACCTAATATTAGGCTAAAGCTAGGCTAAATTATATTTATTAGACGGGCGGTAAAATTTAAAATATTAACTTTTATAAATCAAATATTAATATTAATAGTATAATTAGTAGCTATTTATATACTATAATAACTAAATATATATTATATAATCTTTAAATAAGATAGATTTATTTTACTTAAAGTAGCTATACTATATATATCTTAGGGTATTTATAATACCTAGAGATATATTATTAGTTATACTCCCTATATAAGGAATATAAGTAAGGTAGATAGATATATATAGGTAGTATATAAGTAGTAAATTAATATATTATATAAACCTATTATATATACTATCGCGTTCTATATACTATTCTCTCTAGGTCTAAGATCTTACTTTATATAGTCTCTTATAATAGTTATATACCTAATAGTATTATAAGTATAACCTTTCTTAAGTATAGAAAGGATAAGTAAAAGAATAAGATATAATTTATATAAAGAAAGTCCTAGTAGTATAGTAGTTAACTACGTAAGTTAATTCCTATTTCTTATCTTATCTTAACTATTATAATAATAATAACTAGCTACGCCTACTACTTATAAGCTACTATATAATAGCCCCGTACTAATATAAGCTACTATTCTAACTCCACGTATTAATACCCTTAAGAATACTTTAACTAGATTAGTAAAATACCTACTAACTAAGTTTAACTCTTATAAGTATCCTTTAATTTTTACTTTTTAATATTTAATAAGTTAGATTTCTAACTATTACTACTACTTACCTATTACTATTACTATTACCTACCCGTTACTATCTCTATTACTTACTAGTTACTATCTCTATTACCTACCCGTTACTATCTCTATTACTTACTAGTTACTATCTCTATTACTTACCTATTACTATCTCTATTACTTACCCGTTACTATCTCTATTACTTACCCGTTACTACCTCTATTACTTACTAGTTACTATCTCTATTACTTACCTAGCTAATTAATATTACTATTATATATATATAGTAGAATTTTAAATATATATCTTAAAATAGCGACGTAGTTAATAATTATAAGGGTAGATAGCTTAGTAGTATATTCTACTATTCTAGACTTCCTAATCTAGACTAACTTCTATAAGTAGTTAGTTTAAGCTGGCGATATCTAATATTTATATTATAAGGGCCTACTAGACGCGTAGCTTTAATAAAATAGAGCCTAATAGGGAGGCTATATCTACTACTTACTAGACTAACCTTATAACTAAATATTAGAGAGACCCCGCTTATTTATCTTACTAGCTACCTCTTTTTAATAGTAGAAATTCATCGCCTACTTAATAAACTTAGGTACTAAAAACTAACTATTAACGGCGAGGTACTATAATAAGGAACCTCTACTACTTATAAAACTAAAGACGCTCGTCGTTTAAGAAATACCTTCTAATCCTCCTTATAAAACCTTAAGACTATATATACTATAATAGGTATAGACTATTATTAATTTAGACTTATAATCTAAGTATACCTTAGATATAACTAAGTAGGAGAAAGAAATATTAGTTAACCCTAATAATAGTAATAGTAAATATACTAAGTATACTTGTAATACTATATATAGTAGGTAATATAGACGTATTAATAATATTTATTACCTTATAATTATATATCACGTGGTTATATATAAAGACGTTGGATTTTTAGAATAATATATCTAGAATATTATTATATCCGCCTATCTAAATCTATTTAGCCTAACTTTAGCCTAATCCTAGCTAAGTTAGGCTGTAATATTATTCTATTATAGCTTAAAGTAATAGGAAGTTACTCCATATATTTATAGCTAGCTAGGGGCGGGTTACGCAGGATATATAACTTAAAACTAGTAGGCCGACTTCCCGAATTACTGATATATTTAGGAATACCCTACTATTACTATTAAGTAACTCTACCCTTACCTTAATAAGCCCTACTATTATAGCCTATTAATAGACTAGTTTAACCTTTATATTTTATAGTATCTTTTTAGGTACTTTATCTATTATAAGATAGCTTAAAAAGTTTAATTATAAATTATTAAGGTATAAGTTACCTAATAGAGCTATACTACCTACTAAATACTTAGATTCTCTTAGTATACTCTTAGTATATAATATAGCGGAATAGTTAGAGTCTTACCTTAAGGTAATTTATTTACTTACTAATAAGAACCCTTTTATTAAGATTATTACCTACTTTTATTCTCTCCTTTATAAATACTTTCTAAGTAAAGTTATAAAGGTTACTTTAATCCCTTTTAATATTAAGGTAGCTAAGCTTTATTAGAAACCTAATAAACCTCTTAATTTATATTATAAATAGGTTCTTAATCTTATATAATAAGTAGGGGCTAAGGATTAGTATACCTTAACTCCTAGTACCTCTACCTTTATATTACTTAAGGTAGTTATATTAGATACTATTCTTTATACCTTTATTAAGGGCCTTAATAATAATAAGATTTATATAAAAATAACTTAAGATATAACCTCTTTTAATTAATTACTCTATAATATCTACTAGCTAATAGAAGAAGCTTAATATACTAACTTAAAGCTTTAAAAACTATTTAATAAAGAAGTAAAGATAGATAAGCTCTACTTTTATAAGTTATTAATTTAAAAGAATATACTAACTAGTTAGGTTAAGGTATAATTTTTACCTCTTATTATACTAAGAGGTTATAATATTATAATTAAGGTCCTTATTAAGTACCTTATATTAATCTACCTTATTATAATCTACCTCCTCCTTAAGTAAATACTCTAGCTTATAATAGTAGGTAATAGAGTTACTAAAGTACCCCTCCTTTATATTAATTTAAAGAGAGGCGTATACTTACTTTTAATCCTAATAGATAGACTAACCGTTAAGTCGGGATTTAGTACTAAGAATTAGTACTAACTAAATACTCGGGTTAAGGTCTTAGTACTAACTGAAATACTTAGTACTAGCTATTAATACTAACTTACTAAGGCCTTAATACCTTAGTAAGTCGGGTTAACCTAACTTAAATTACTAAGGTATTACTAAGACGCTAAGCCCCTAATAAAATAGTAGAAGGAATTAAACTAGTCTCCTTATAATATATATTTAGAATAATTATTATACTTATAACTTTATTTTCCTAGTATCCTTTATCTTTTCTCCCTAGTATAGTAAATATTTATATTACTAGTTTATACTACTCCTACCTTATTATATATAAGGGGCTTATACTATATTAACTCCTATAAAACCTAGTAATAAAGATATTAAATTAGAATTAGATAATCTTATTATACTTAATTCTATATTAAGTAGTATTTATTCTAGCTAATTTATAAGTTAGGTTAGTTAGGGTATATTAAATAAATCCTTTTATTAGAAGAAAGAGCTTCTTTAAAACGCTATTTAATCTATTAGAAAAGAATTCCTAGAATTAGTACTAGTAAGGAATAATAAATATATTGAATAGAATTTAGCTTCTAAAGTCTAATTTAAAGTATAATAGGGGTAAACTACTATTAGTAAAAGTATTAAATTAAAGTCTAATATTAAAGTTAAAGATCCCCTTTAGTTTAAGAAAGCTATATTAGGTAAATAAGCTAATATCTAGGATAACTTTATCTAATTAGGTTTAATAGTAGAAGGATTACTAAAGATTATATATAAGAAGTATAAAAAACTTCTAGACTACCTAATAGTAACTAGTAATTTAAGTATATCTAATATAAAGAAATATATTTAGATAAGTAAATACTATTTATAAAAGCGGCTAAATCTATTATTATAAATAGAACTTTCTTTAACTTAAGTAAGTTATCTACGGTAATATAAAATAGTAATATAAAACTAATTCTTTAGGATAATATTAGAAGAAAAGTAATACTAGGTTTTCTACTAACTTTTCTTAAGAGAAGTAGAATATATAATTATATAAATACTTTCCTACCTTAAATTAATCTTTCTATACTATTAATTAATTAGAGTTTTAGTAATTATTATTAATAGCTTATCTAGATTTAACCCTAATCTATTATATTAAATTATAGAGTATAATCTTTTTAGATTTTAAAGGAATATATATAAAAATTAAAGTAGATCTAGAGTATCCTTAATATATTTCTATTATACTAGATACCTAGTCTAGTCCCTAAAAGGTCGCCTATCTTAGAGTACTAGTCTACTAGGTTAATACTAATTTTTAATATTAGGAATATCTTATTACTTTTATACTACTTAATATCTATTATTCTAGGTATTTACTTATAGTAGAAGTAATAAAGATATTAACTATTTATAGAATTAAAGATAAACTTTTTAGGGTTATTACTAATAATACTAGTAATAATAGAATATTAAAAGATAAATTAGAGAAATCTCTTACTTAGCGTAATATCTAATAGGATAAATTATAGAACTCTATTCCTTATATAACTTATATCTTTAAACTTATAATATAAGACTTTATTAAAGCCCTAGATTTAAAAGCCTTAGATAATAAAGTAGTATTATTAGAGGATACTTAAGTTAAAGATATCTAAGTAAGTATAAGTCTATCTACTATTATTAAGAAGGTATAATATAATAGAGGTAATATAAATAGGTAATATACTTACTAATATTTATAATAGATCTACGCTCTTATAGTAGCTATTAACTTATCTCTTTAATAAAAGCTTAATTTTTAATAGCTATAAGAAAGCTCTATTAGAAGACCTAGAAAACTTATATAAGATATTTTTATTTATTAGAATTCTACCTACCTAATACTTTATTATATATATTAGCTACGTAAATTTATTAATTCTTAGGTAGATAAAAATATAATTAATCTAAAAATTAATAAAATTAACCTTAGTAGATATAAGTAGTTAATTATCTTACTACTTAGAAATATATTAAATCTTATCTATTAACTTACCTTAATAGTTTCTTAGATAATAAATATAGATATATATTTAGGATTCTAATAATATAATATACTTTTTAACTATTTTAATTATACTAAAATAATAATATATAATAGTAGGATACTTAGTAGAGTAAGTATTATTAATACTTATAAAGTAGCCTTAGTAAAACTCGCCAAGTATTATTTTAAAATAAAAGGTAAAGGTAGATTAATATATAACCTTACTAATATTCTAGACCCTTCTATAAAACTAAGTCTATATAAAACTTAGGATAAATAAGAGGAGTTAAATAATAATAATACTTTAACCTCTTATAAAGAGATATATAAGAATAAATTTACTAACTACTTTTATAAGTATTATAAGATAATACTAGTTACTAGAAGGACTAATATATAAGATATATAGAATATTAATAAAGTAATATAATATAGTAATATATTTAAATTTATACTAACTAGTAATAGCCTTTAATAAGAGTAAGGAGAAGTCTCCTTTAATATCTAAATTATAGGTCTTTATTATAAAGCGAAGCTATTTAATACTTTTATTCTAAAAGTCTACTAGAAGATATTCTTATATAGGAATATTAAAAGGATAATACTTTAGCTTATTTAAATCTAATATAAATAGCTAAGGATATCCTTTTATATCTAATATTATTTATAAGTATTAAGAGAGTCTTTAATCTTACTTAAAGAGTATATTTATAGGATTATATATAATTAGAACTAGAGTTTATAAAATAAGTAATACTTTTAAAGTATTATAATTATATTATAGGTTTAGACCCTAAAGAAGCTCTTACTAAACCTTAGGATATTCTTTAAAGGGAAGAAGATACTAATTAAAGTATTAATAAAGGTAAAGATCCTTTTAAGTTAGAATTAGTAGATATTTTAAGATAAATAGATTAGTAGTTATTATTTTAAAGTTATTTAATAATTAGGTAGTATATTTAAAAAGTAGGTTTAGTTTCTATATCTTCTTACTATAATGGAAAATACCTAATTTAAGACCCTAAGCTTATCGCAGCTTATTAGTTAGTTAATAAGTACCCTAGTTACTCCTCTAGGACTAGCGCGAATATTAGAACTCTAATATTTCTTTATATTCTACTTATATCTATACTAACGCTTTATAATATTTTCTACTTAAAATAAGTTATAAAGCCTATATTAGCCTACTTAATACTCTAAAAATTATTAAAATTAGTGTAGTAGTTTAAAAGATATATTAGGATAAGTAGATTTACCTACTAAACTCTATATACTAACGGCTAGGATATAGATTATAAATAATAAAAATCCTGATATTATTTATATTTTACTTATTCTATAATAACGCCTACTAACGTGTCTACTATTAGGCTAAATAGGGGGAAGTATCCGTCTTATTACTAGGTATATAACGCTGTTAGAATTATCTATATTACTATATAGGTCTATAGGCTAATACTATCGTATTTACAGGCTACCTACCTACTAACGTATCTAATTTACTCCCCGCTATTTACGTCACCTACTAACGTGTCTAATATCAGTCTAAATAGGGGGAAATATCCGTCTTATTACTAGGTATAGAACGCTGTCTAATATAGCTAATACTATCGCATGTATAGGTTAAAACGTCTGATTTACTCCCTACTATTCACGTCACCTACTAACGTGTCTAATATCAGTCTGAATAGGGGTAGATATCTATCTTATTACTAGGTATAAAACGCTATCTAGATAGGTGTATATATATAATATAGCTAATACTATTACATATACAGGCTAAAACATCTGATTTACTTCCTACTATTCACGTCACCTACTAACGTGTCTAATATCAGTCTAAATAGGGGTAGATATCTATCTTATTACTAGGTATATAATACTATTAGAATAATCTATATTAGTTTATAAGTATATTAGCTAATACTATTATATATATAAGCTACCTACCTACTAATATATCTAATTTACTTCCTACTATTTACCTTACCTACTAACGTATCTAATATCGGCCTGAAAAGGGGGAAATATCCGTCTTATTACTAGGTATAGAACGCTATTAGAATAGGTATATATATATAATATAGCTAATACTATTATATATACAGGCTACCTATCTACTAATATATCTGATATTAGTTTAAATAGGGGGAGATATCCGTCCTATTAATAGCCTAATATATCTAATATACTCCCTACTACTTACGTTACCTACTAATATATCTAATATACTCCCTACTATTCACGTCACCTACTAAACGCTAGGTAGTAGGGGTGATTTTCCGACGTAAAAAACGTGAATTTTTACAGGTATTTTCTAGTATATATATATAAAGGTAATATAAGAAGGTAATATAATTCTTTATCTTACTAAGAGTATTATAATACTAAGAGCGCTATAATATTAGAAGCGCCGTAATACTAGAAGCGCTATAATACTAGGAGCGCCGTACTATCCTAGACCTACCTTCTACTCCTAATATTATAAAACTATTACTACCCTTAAGTACTAAATAATATAATATTAAAGCTCCCTATTAATTCCTTTATAAGCTTTAAATCCCTTTATATAATAATAATATATTTAATATAAATATAAAGTAGATTTAAATCTATATTATAAGATATATTAATAAGTAATTATTATAAGGATTAATAGTAATATAAAATAGTAATATATTTACTTAAGAGAAAAGATATTATAAATACTTTTAAAGCTAAACTTTAGATTTAATATAAGTCTATATTAACTCTTATAATATCTATTATAACCTCCCTTATAATATAACTAAATAGTAGCTTTAAGATAAGGTTATTAATAGATTTTTAATATTATCTTATCTCCTTTAAAGCTTTAAGACCTAAGTTAACCTTATACTTTTATCTTTTTATTATTAATTTTAGTACTAATAGTTATAAAGGATTAGCTAATTATATTTTAATATATTACTTATTTATATTACCTTTCCCTTCCTATATAATAGCTTATTTACTCCCCTACCTTATAAGGGTTTACCTCCTTTAGCTAGTAATTTTAGTATTTTATTAGCTCTTTATACTATCTACCTATTAATATATAGAGTAAGAAATATATTATAAAATAATATTACTAGTCTACTTAGTATAAGCTATTATTAAAGTTATTAAATATATATAATAATAGATAAAAGAAGGAATATAAGGTTTAGAAATTTTAATATAAGGTAAAGTAATATTAAGCGGAATATTCTATATAATTATAAGTATAATTATAGGTAGAATTACACCTTAAAATCTTCTTTATAACTCCTCCTACCTCTATATACTTAAGATATTATAGTAAGATAGGTTATTAATATATAATAAGTATTTATTATTAATTATATTACTTAAATATATTACTAGATAGATAAGCTAATATAATATTATAGTTATATTAAATCTTTATAACTAGAATCTTAAATTAATTATAAGTAGAGAACGTGTAAAAGACTAGGATAATAATAAGAAGCTATTATATATAAAAGTATCTAATAACTATATAGTAGTATTAAAAAGGATTAAGAAGTTAAAGGAATTAGATATATAGAAGATAGCTATTAAAGAGGATTATATAAAGCTAGTAATTAAGGTAAAGAATATTATAAAGGAGGAAAGATATAAAAGAGGGATTTATAGTAATATAATTAGGTAATATAATACTTCTTAAATAGTTAATACTATATAATAGAATATTTTAAGATAGAGTTATACCTTAAAGATAATAAAGAGGCTACTAAGGAATAAGCTAAGCTAGATAAACTAGTAGAGTATATATAGAATATAAATAGTATAACTAGTTTTATAAAAGAGGTAAATATATAATTAGTCTTTAATCCTATCTTCTAATTAACTTAACTTTTAGAATACTTCTAAGGAAGATATAAATACTATTAAGCTAGAATTTACTAGATTTAATCTACTAATTATATAAATTATTAAGTAAAGGATTATATATTATAGGGGTCTAGAGGAGTTAAAATATATATAAGACCCTAATATTATAAATACTTATATTAAGTTTATATAAGAGTATACTAACGCGTTTAATATAAAGGGTTATATTATACCTAACCCTATAAAGAGGAATTAAGATAAGGGGGGTATCTTAATTAAAGTTAGTACTAATAGGAAAGAAATTAAGTATACTACTAAGGAGGATAAAGAAGAGGATAGGGAGTATAAGCTAGAAGATACTAGTAAGACTAGTAGTTATAATAAAGATAATAATAGTAAGTATAATAATAGTAAAGAGGATAGTAAAGAATAGAAGGATTATAAGTATAAGATTATAGAGATATCTAACTAAATAAATAGGCTATCTATTATAGACTATAAAATAATTATATTACCTTTTTATATTACTAGAAAGTATTCTTAATATTATAGTCTTAGTAAAATATTATAATTAAAACTAAAGTCTTAGTAATCTAAGTTAATACTTTAGTACTAATACTTAGTACCTACCTAGGTACTAACTTAAGATACTTAGTACCTATATAAGTACTAACTTAAGATACTTAGTACTAGATTTTAATATTAAATTACTAAGACTAAAGTTAGGTACCTAACTCGATGCGGTTAGTCTACTAATAGAATAAATTATAATCCTCCTCCTCCTCCTCCTTAAGTAAATATATTTAATAGACCTCTATATCTAGCATTAAGGCTAAAGCCTTTTATATACCCTTAACTAAAAGATCTACCTCCTTATAGTAATTCTAAGAATCCTTAGATTAATAGGAGTAGGCCTTATAATATAAGTTAAGATAGTCGCTTATATATTAAGTATAAATACCTAGGTTATATTATAAAGGAATATTAAGATAATATCTTACCTACTTAGGAGTAGTTATATTTATAAGAGATTATATTTAATTTACTAGCCTAGGTAAATTTTATAAAGGTAAGTTTTAGAGCCTATAATAGTAATATTAAATTATATAATAACTATTCTCTTTTAACTCCTTCTTAGTTATAGTCTTAGTCTTAGTATACGCTAGACTTAATAAAGTCCTTATTAGGAAGTATATTAAGCCCTTCTAACTCTCTTACCTTTAGCTTTATAGGTCTAGTAGTTAGAGCCCTTATAGTTTATACTATTAATATAAATCCTATTAATATTTTAAGTAAATAACCCCGCGTAGAAAATAGTAATACTTTAGGATCGACTAATAATAAAGTAACCCCTCCTACTACTACTATTACTAATTAATAGAAGAAGAAAGGCTAGAAGTAAGTTAATAAATAAGTTAAACCCTAACTATTAGTAGGTATATATAATAATCTAGTAAATAGATATAATAATCCTATTTCTATTTAATAGGTCTTATAGAATAATAAGGTTAATATTATCTAGATAGATCTTATTACCTAGTCTCTTATAATCTATTAGGAGCTTAAGTACCTTTATATAAGGGTTTTAAAAAAGAAGGTAACTAAAATAAGGCCTTTTTAACCCCCTTAGCTAGATATAAGTTAATAACCTCCTTAATTTACCCTAATACTATTTACTTAGTTTAATCCTTTATTTACTCTATAATTTTAGCTAGGTAATTTACTTTAGCTAATACCTACTATTAGCTAAGCTCCCCCTTAGGTACCGCTAATATTTTAGCTAGTAGTATACTAGCCTATTATACCTAGTCAGGTTATAAATAATATTCTAATAATATTAGGTAGTCTATAATCCCCTTAGATTACTCTAAATTAAGGACCTAGTTTATTACCTCTACTTATCTTCTTACTATAATAGAATAAGTTCTACTACCTTTTTAGGTATATAGGCTAGCCTAATACGGGAGTTATTTTTTATTATCCCACCTTATTAATTAGTTAAAAGTCCCCTAGTTACCCCTTTAAAATTAGTAGAAAAAGTGAGGAACTTTAAAGTCTAGATTTCTTTGTATTCTACCTACCTCTATACCTATACTCTATAATATTTTCTACTTAACTAAAGTTATATAGCTTATTTCTAGGTACTTAAAGCTTTAATAATAATTAAAATTAGTCTACTACTTTAAAAGATATATCTAAATAAATAGTTTTACCTACTAAATTTAGGTGCGATTATAGTTATAACGGCGAATATTAAAAGTCCTAATATTACTCTACCTCTATTCTAATTACCTACTAACGTATATAATATTAGTTTATATAGATAAAAAGATACGTCTTATTATAAGAGATATAATACTATTAAAATTATTTAAATCTATATATAAGTATATATAATATAGCTGATATTATCTTATTTATCCGCTAAATACTTATATCTTAGCTATTAGCCCTACGGGTAAATACTACGCGTAAATCCTAACTTCCTATTCTTCCTATTAACTACTCCTTATATCTTCTATCTTATATCTAAAATAGCTATAATATATCTTAGCTAATACTTAATTTTAGTTATACTACTAAGGCTTTTATAGAGCAGGGTCTATATTAGTAAAGAAAGCGTGCTAAATAAGAAAAGTACTATATAGCTAGAATAGCTAAAAATTTACGCTCTTAGTAGTAACCTCCCCCTTAGTAACCTACTACCCTACTACTAACTTATAATATATAGGGTTATATTATATTACGCCACGGTATTCTACCTAAAATCTATAGAGAAGCCTAGTATACTATTAATAGTAAGTAGTCTTTTAGAATTAATCTCCGCTAATAGGGTTCCTATAGCCTCTAGGACTTATAATAGCCTAGTAATCGCCCTATATTTAATCTATAGAATTCTTAGGGTAGTTAGAAGGGCTAGGGTAGTATATAAGCTATTTAAATATAGTATAAAAGATAGGAGGAGTAATACTATTATAAACGCGAAGATTATTATTATATATATAAAGAAGAGAAGGGAAAGATATAAGACTATAAGTTACTAGATATAGCTAATAATATTTTAAAAGGATAGTTTAAAGGCGTTAATCCTACCCTATATAAATACTTTAATAACGCTTTTAACCTATAATATTTACTATAGCCTATATACCTTTAGATATATAATAGCGCTAAAGAGAGGACTAAGAAAACTACTAGGTAATTAACCTATCCTCTATTATAAAATACTATTCTTAATAATAATAGCCTAGCTATAAGAATAGAAGTCTATACTATAATATTATAGTATTATTAGGACCGGCGTTAGTTATAATTTAAAGGGTATAGTAAGAGAGCTCTAGTACCTTAAGGTAGGTAATACCCTAATATCTCTTCTAACTACTCTAACTAATATTATAATAGGTTAGCTAAGGCGTAGAATATATACTTAATATATAAGAAACGTCCTAATTATTTTAAAACTACTATAAAACTTATTAATAAGGGGCTTATATTACTATACTAGGGGATTATATATAGCTTCTACTATATTCTATAAAGGTATTCTACTCTAGGTCTTTATATTTAATAATAGTACTATTATCTCTTCTATAATAGCTCTAGTCGTTCCTTATTAACTACTCTACCTCTAGGCGTAGTATTAAGGCTATTATATTATATATTATTATTATTATTATATAGTATAAAACTATTTATAAGATAGATACTATTATATTCCTAGGCTAAATACGTAAATTACTATTTTACTCTACCTCTATTCCTATTACTTACTAATATATATAATATTAGTCTAAGTAGATAGAAATATATATTATATTACTAGGAATATAATACTATTAGTATTATTAAAATAAGTATACAGGTATATATAATATAGCTAATATCATTATTTTTACCCGCTAAATATCTATATTATTACTCCGTAGTTACTACTACTAACGCTAGGTAATAGAGGTAATTTTTCCCTACGTAAAAATCTTGAATTTTTACAGGCATTTTCTAGTACTAATATAATAAGATAATAGTACTATTAGTAAAGTCCTAAGTACTATTATAGTAGATACTAAGTAGTATACTTACTTTCTTAGTATAATAATAGGCTTAGATAAGGCCTTCTACTTACCTAGTATAGTCCTTAAGCCTAATAGTACTTAGGTAGAGCTTAATAAGAAGTATACTTAAGCTAATTAAGGCTTTAATATAAATATTATATCCGCTAGTTTAATCTGCTATTTATCTCTTAAGCTCTACTTATTATTAGAAGTTAGCTTAAATAGCCTCTTAATAAGAACTACTAACTACTATAAAATAATTCTTTACTATTAGATTTAGTTAAGGATTATTATAATAGGAATATTAAGAGATATTTATTACTTTATTACCCCTAAATTAAAGTAAATTAATACTTCTAGTAAGATAGAGTATCTAAGTCTTATTCTAGGAATCTTATAATTATATTTAGTAAATACTATAATTTTAGTTTATAAGTTAAAAATTATAATAAGAGATAAGTTAATTAGAGAGCCTATCTAAGAAGTTATTAATCCTAAACTTATATTTTATAAAGACTATAACTTACTAATATACCCTAAGTTAGTAATAAGTTCTATAAATAAGCTTATAGAGAATAATAATAATAATTTAGATATATCTAATAGCTCTAAGTTAGATAATAAACTATTACATATAGAAGAAGATTTACTTACTTTAAAGATAATAAAGAAATATTTTTAATAGGTCCTTAGTAAGACTGAAAATAACTAGGATATCTACCTCCTCCCTCCTACTAGGACGTCCGCTCTATTAAAGAATTTACTTATAATAGTAAATTATTAGAATTATTATAAATTAGTACTAGCCGGAAAGATATGGGATATCCCACGGGATATCCCACGTGGGATGGTATGGGACCGTGGGATGGGATGGGTAAATCAGGTCCTAATCCCATATCTTTAGAAAGATATGGGACGGGAATAAGATGGGATTTTTTAGTAGGATGGGATTTTCGTGGGACCTACTAGGATATCCCATTCCTACTAGGATATCCCATTATTAGTAAGCATATGACGTACTATTTTCTAAAAAAATATTCTAGAAATCTTTATTATATAGAAAGCTATGACTAGAAAGCTGACTAGAAAGCTAATATTTACCTTTCTAGTCAGCTTTCTAGTCATAGCTTTCTAGATAGTAAAGATTTCTAGCGTGATAGATTGGCGGCATGAAGTTCGTCATAGAGTCTCTCCATTGTCTGTGGGTAGACAAGAAGGTTATGCATGATTGTGCGCATGATGCTGCCCACAGAGTCTGATCCTGCAATCACGTTGGAGAAAGTCCACGCGGTCGGTGCCCTATAAATGCGCTAGTCAACACATAGGTCCTCAATTTGCTTCTACTCGATCAGTATTGGCAACGGCTTACCAGGGAGGTATTTCCGGATTGTTCTTCTGGAGCTCTATGTATCGAGTGAGGAAGTCCTTCCTTCCATCCGCATCGTCGCGGCTCTTGGTTTCGCCCTTTTCGAGTTTCTCCTGCTTCTCTTTGATAGCTTTGCCTACAAAGCCAAGGATTGAAAGCGATGCTGTTTGATGGAAGAGTCGCTGAAAGAAGTCCGCGAAACGATTCTTCCGCAGCGCATAGTCAAGCCAGGGTATTTGTGTCATCTGAACAGCGGTCACTTAAGATCGTGTCTGTGGAACAAACGACGTCGGCTAGGAGGTCACTCACCGGCGCACCGACACGCATGAAGGCAACGATTGTGCCCAGCATGCCTTCGACATCTCTCCCTTCATCGAGAAATCCGTAGCGCTTTGAAAATGTCATTGTACCCATGACATCAAATGCAAAGAATTGCAGCCATTGACCAAGATCAAAGACTTGGTGATTCCCGGCAAATCGCTGATCAAATTGTTTTACCAGACACTTCAACACATCTTCCACTAGGACCTCGAATGACGTCGTGCTTGTCATGGAGAAGAATGGCGCGATTGGGCTCTTGATCTGCTTATGCAGCTTCTCATCTGTAGTGTTGAACACTGCGTGCAAGGCGCCACCTCCTCTGGTATAAGGCCGAAGAGTGACATAGAAATCGCTCTAAATCATTGACAGACCAAGTTTTAGTATTCCTTCTCCCGATTCGCTCCGTGGGATCTTTCAAATGTATATACACACCTTGGGGAATCCGGGCCTCACCGGATAGACCGTGGGTATAGCTTCAGGATTGCTAAACGAGACCATGTTCGGACCAATGCGCACTACATCGCCGTATTTCTCATGCATGTCTTGGAGGATGAGGTGAGCACGCTTCGTTCCAATCCATCCCATACGTTGGAAATTCGTAATTTTTGCGGGCAACGGGCCCGGTATTTGCCTGAGTCGCCACCATGTGCGACATAGTTGCAATGTGATGAGCCCTAGGCCTGCACATACCAAGAGCACGATAGGTACATTCACTTCCAGGAAGCTGTCCATACCACTCCTCGATAGGAACTGACATCTAAAATAATAGTCTAGATGTCCAATTCTGCCAGAATTTGTCGCCATCATCGCCAGACTTCGACAAGATTTGAGAACGTCAAATCAGACAGTCACTACAATCAGCCACGCCGTCACTATCATGGCACACTTGTTGCATTATGGACCGCGGTTCAAAAAGGTGAGATGCTCTACTGCTCTATCTGCTCAAACAGACGTCATCCTACTGTGTCGACTGACGAGAGGCTAATTGAAATCGCAAAGGGTTCCACTGCGACGTCACTGCTTGCTAGAGCTGCAATTACTCGGGGTCGGTCCACTATCGGACAAATCGGCTTCGATCATTTGTGGGCTGCAGGAAAAGCCCCAACACCGGGTAAGTCTCATGAATGCGGCGTAGCTTCTACCAAGTGTCTCAATCTTTTTGCTACTCATCCACTGACCTACTCAAGTTAAACGCATGCATGTGAGTGAGAGGCCTAAGTATATTTCGTTGTGACGATAATATGCATCAGGAAACAGCATTCTTACTAAGCGTGAATTTTTAAATGATGCATGCTGAGAGCGACAGCTGCGGCTGCGGCTGCGAGGCCGTGGTCGCTCAAACTACAGTTCAGCTCGATCGAGTAAGTCCCGCAAGATGCAAACAGGGGAACTGCATGCTACTCGCCTGGATTGTCGAGCCTCGGCCAAGGCTTGGGTTCACTACACCGCATCCTACTTCTCGAGCGCAGCATAGGTATACCAACAAAAATCGCTTCATTTAACTATTGCACTATCTTTTCTACCGAGTGAATCAACTTAGCAACTTTCAATATCACTTCCGCCGGCGGGCATTCGGCACAGTTGCTGGAGCCCGTTTCGCTCCCAGACACCCCAACAGTGCGCAGGACAATGGTTTGCCAGAACGTGTTTCCTCTCCAGTGAGTTACGATACGCTAGAGCGCCCTAAGATCTCTTTGCAGATTGTCCTCCGCAGAGTAGTCTGAGATGTTATGATATCGTCGAGCTGTGTCTCGTCCATTGAAGCAACCGTGTCAACCATTGCTCCTCTTTCCAAGTACTCAACGTGCTTCCGGGAATCGCCATGACTGAAGTCGGCACCTCCTCCAATAGTCACATGCAACAAGATCGGATTGCCTTGTTTGGCCCGCAGGTGACGCATTGGACACACGAGAAACTCTCAGAACTCCAGTCAAATCTATTGCGAAATACGAAATTTGCTTTCCTGATTACGACTCTGCTGCGACTTCGTTCCTTTTACTCTACGCTTGAAGAAGACGCCAGGATTCCCAATCATCTTATCGAGGCAAGGCTTGACGAACTAAGAGGGTTTGCTGCAGGAGACAACATCCCAGATCCGCAGAACCTCAGCCAAACTGTCTTGGCTCCACTTACAGTCCTGTCACAAATAGTCAACCTCGCTGGCCTTACTGAAGATAACAAGGGACACGATGGCTGTTTGAAATTTCAAGTAGCACAAGGCTTTTGCATTGGGTTCCTTTCTGCTGCGGCTCTTGCTTCTTTGAGTGACTGGGCTGAGTTGGAGCAGAACGTATCGAATGCTGTTCGCCTAGCTTTCTGCATAGGTACTGTCATTGATGCAGAGAATTTATCACACGCTCCGCCAGATCGAGCAGTAGCCGTCTCAGCTCGATGGAAGACAGCCTCCGACCGGACATACCTAGAGACATCCCTCGATCTCTTTCCCAATGTAAGCTTCCCTGAGTCCTCCTATATACCTTGTTCCAAGTGAAACGACCAAGTAGCATTTACTAAATACACGGAAATAGGCTCACGTGTCCTGTATAACAGATGACCAAACCCTTACCGTCACGTTGCCCGATCGCGATCGACACTCCTTCTGTGCTCAACTCAGCCAGGCCAACATCAAAACCGCGATGGTTGGTCTTCATGGATGCTATCACCATTCGAAACATACCCAAGTTGCTGAAGCACTCAAAAAACTCTGCGCTGCAAACAAAGAAATTAGACTTCCCAACGCTGACAAGCTGCGCCTGCCCCTAAGATCCACTGCAGATACTCAGATTATAAGCACCGGAGCTTTGCACGAGATTGCCATAGACCTGATCCTCTGCAGAAGGGCTCACTGGTATCAAACTGTGAAGCGGACTGTAGACGATCTTTCCCGTGACAATGTCAGATTAGTACTTTTAGGAAAAGACTCCATCGTTCCTCATTCCATCTTACTCAATACGCCCAGCCTTACAGATGGCTTATCCCCTAATGATGATCATCCATCTACTGCAAAAGGTATAGAGGAAGTAGCTGTGGTGGGTATGGCTTGCCGGTTCTCTCAGGCAGATTCGCTTGAGGAATTCTGGCAGCTGCTACACTCGGGTGAAACATCCATTGGAAAGCTGCCCATTGAGCGGTTTAACCCAGCTGATGTCAGCAGAGAGCCTAGGCTGGCCAACCATTGGGGAAACTTCCTCAGACGCCCTGATGCATTTGATCACCGCTTCTTTGGTGTCTCAGGTCGGGAGGCAAAGTCTATGGATCCACAGCAACGACTTGCCCTTCAAGTCGCGTATGAGGCGATAGAATCATCAGGCTATTTCAGTCTGCCAACTCAAGCAAAGGAGGTAGATGTGGGCTGCTATCTTGGTGTTGGGTCTGTAGACTACGAAGAAAATGTTGCTTCTGATAATGCTAGCGCATTCTCCGCCACAGGTACCCTACGAGCATTCATTAGCGGCCGAATCAGTCATTTCTTCGGCTGGAAAGGCCCCTCCATTACCTTTGACACAGCCTGTTCTTCATCAGCTGTTGCGATTCATACAGCAAGTAAGGTCAGTTGCTCGATGAGACGTATGTCGTTACGTCAGCTGATCTCAGGTCATAGGCTCTTCTTGCTGGAGAATGCTCCATGGCGCTGGCTGGAGGAGTCAATGTTATCACAAGCCCTAATCTGTACCAGAATCTTTTCGCCGCTTCTTTCTTAAACCCCAATGGATCTTCGAGAGCGTTCGATGCGGAGGCAGGCGGATATTGTCGGGGGGAAGGCGCTGGCATCCTTACCTTGAAACTGTTGTCCCGAGCAAAAGCAGATGGCGATACTATCCTCGGTGTCATTGCTGGCTCAGCAGTTAATCAAGGCTCCAACAGCAGCCCCATCACAGTCCCAGACTCCCAGTCACAGAACTCATTGTACAGACGAGCACTCGCTATTGGACGAATAGAGCCCAGCGAAGTCACATATGTAGAAGCGCATGGCACTGGTGAGCAAAGACTCTCATGGTCCCAAGATTCATGCTGGTTACAGTGGCTAACATCTCAATTCAGGAACACCTGTTGGAGATCCCATTGAATACGAGAGCGTCCGACTGGCACTCACGGGCCCTTGGCGGACTGAGGAATTATTTCTGGGCTCCGTTAAGGATAACGTTGGTCACACCGAGGCCGCTTCCGGTGCTGCTGCAGTTATCAAATCACTTTTGATGATGCAGTATAAGACCATACCAAAGCAAGCCAACTTTGCAACCCTCAATCCACGCATCACATTCTCGCCTTCAGACAGAATTACAGTGCCCAGAGCGACGCAAGAATGGAAGTCTCGACAGCACGTTGCTCTGATAAACAATTACGGCGCTGCTGGCAGTAATGTGGCGATAGTACTTCGAGAGCATTCCAATGATCCGTTGACTTCAAGCAAACCCCTCTCAAAAGGATCTCACCAGCGCGCTTCTGCTACCTTTCCTATTCTGCTTTCTGCCAGATCTCCAAAGAGTCTCGAGCTGTACATGAATGCGCTAAAGTCATACCTGCCCAAGGTCGACACCTCATTGGGAGCTCTTGCGTACAATATCTTTCGCAGACAAAACTCCTCATTTGAGCATCGGGCTGCAATTATAGCAACCGACACAAGAACCCTCGCATCCGTCCTCGACAGCTCGGACAAACAACGGTTAGGCCAGACAGTGTGCACAGGGAAAAGCCCTGTGGTTCTGTGCTTTGGCGGTCAAACTGGTCGAACGGTGACAATCTTAAAGGATCTGTATGATGGCTGCGATGTTCTTCGGTACCATTTAGTAAGTCCAAAGAGCTCTCTGTCGTGGCTCTGATGATCTGATATACTATGCTGATTATATCGTAGAACGAGTGTGATGCTATTTGCCAGACCTTAGGACTTCCGACCATCTTTCCCAACATTTTTCGTAAGGAACCTGTTGACGACATAGTCTCTCTACACTGCATCCTCCTTTCTGTACAGATATCCTCTGGCAGATGCTGGATTGATTGTGGCGTGGAAGTGGACACTGTGATTGGCCATAGCTTCGGCCAGCTTTCGGCGCTTTGCGTTGCTGGTTCCATTTCTCTTGAGGATACTTTTCGACTCGTCACTGGTCGAAGCCACCTTTTACGGGAGACCTGGGGTCCGGAGCGTGGCATCATGCTATCCGTGGAATGTGATCGTGATGAGCTCCACGCTGTTCTAGATTCTTTGAACGAGACAGTTGCATGTCGAGTTGACATCGCGTGCTATAACGGACCTCGCAGTTTTGTGCTTGCCGGAGATACTGCATCAATGGCGAAGGTGGAAGATGCATGTCAGTCTTTCAAGACGGTGCGACTCCACAACAACCATGCATACCATTCGTATGTTGCTGATGGCATTTTGTTTGGACTGAATACCCTTGCTCAATCGATCAACATTCAAACGCCCCGCATTCACGTCGAGACCTGTTCAACCGGTGAATCTTGGTCTCAGTTCACTGCTAGAGAGGTCGTACAGCACACGCGGCAACCCGTCTACTTTTCTGAAGCAGTAGAACGAATTGCGGCGCGCCTGACTTCGGCAGTGTGGCTTGAAGCAGGATCGACATCTCCCATTATCGCCATGACACGCCGCATCGTACGCAAGTCCGACAGAAGTGACACCTTTATACCCATGGATTTGGAGACTGCTGACGCGACAGCGAATATCGCAAATGCCACATCCCAATTGTGGAAATCCGGATGCGCAGCCCACTACTGGCTTTTCCACCGTTCCTCAAGTCATCGTTATGAGAATCTCAATCTTCCCCCTTATCAGTTTGACGAATCACGACATTGGATCCAATACAAGCCGAAGACGGAGCTGCCACCAAAAAGAGCGATCGAAAAGCCCACTATCAAAGCGCCGAGTCTCGTGAGCCTAATAGAAAATCATACCAATACTGGGGAGCACCTTTTCTCAGTGGATACGGCTCATGCTGTTTTCGATCTTGCTGGACGAGGGCATGCTGTTGCGGGCCAGAGCCTCTGTCCAGCGTCCATGTACCTCGAACTTGCTACGAGATGTGCCATGGAAACATTGGGTAGCGCAGTCGAAGCTGGGTTATCTCCACATATTGAGAGTCTTACAATGTCTGCGCCTCTTGGGCTTGGCGGAGAATCTGATGTATTCCTGCATCTTCACGAGACAGCTCGAAACGATTGGCAATTCACGATCTTCAGTGGAGCTTACGAGGCCATGGGCACGGCGAATGGCAATACTGAGCATGCCAAGGGTCGTATTAGCTTGGCTTCCGTAAGCGATGCTTTTGCTGAAAACCGACTGAGACTGCTACAGAAGTTCGCCAGAAGCTCGAGCGCTGAAAGAGTTCTCAATTCACCGTTGGCAACTGGAATTAATGGCACAATAGTGTACAAGCTTTTCTCAGACGTCGTAGATTACGCCAGTTACTACCATGGTGTCAAAAGCGTAACAGCCTTGGAGCATGAGGCGGTCGGATTCGTCACTGTTCCAGCCGAACACCCGTTTGGTATGGAGCCTGGGTACTGTGATCCTATCTCACTGGATAATTTTCTCCAGGTTGAAGGCATCCATGTCAACTGCTTATCGAATCGCAAAGAAGACGAAGTCTTCATGTGCACCGTTGTAGAGGAAGTCATATTTTCCTCCTCCTTCATCACGAAGAAGTCTAATTTCCACACATGGACTGTTTACTCTAGATACGAGACAGCTTCTAAGGGGAACATGACGAACGACATCTTTGTCTACGAGGCCAATTCCAAAGAACTTGTTCTGGTCATCATGGGTGCAAACTTCAGAAGTGTGCCGTTCAAATCGTTGGTCAGAAGTCTCACCAGACTCAACACCGCTAGCACCGCCGCAAATAAGCCTAGCGATAGTGATAGCGACTCTACGGAGGACTTGACATACCAAAGCCGCTTGCATACGCCTCCTGATGAAGAATCTAAGAAGCAAACCTTAACACATGCTTTTCTTTCAGATCGATCTACAATAGCACCGCTCCCGAGAAGGCCTCAACCGCCGCTGACAAAGCCAACCAAATCAGGGAGCAGTATCCAGCTGGTACGACAGATGTTCAGCGACATCATTGAAATCCCCGTTAAAGAAATTGAGCCAACATCAACGTTGGATGACCTCGGCATCGACTCACTGCTAGTCACAGAAGTCCTGGCAGATATTCAAAAACGATTCCAGGTCACGATTACACAAGATCAACTGCAGGAATGTAGCGATGTGCTCGCACTTTTCCACGTCATCCAGCCAGGCGAAATCATTGAAGATGGTCCAGGGCCTGTAAATGAAATCCAGGAAAGTAGTGATGCCACAGTAAATCTTGCCAACACCCACACAGCCACTGCGATCGAATCTCACCACAGCGACAGTGGGTATCAAGGGGGGGCCAAAGATAAGCTAGCTACCATAAGCCGTGACTGTTTCGATCAAGCAAAACCCTTTTATGATGACCATGCACGAATTGCTGGCTTCACTAATTTCTGCACCGAAGTCTACCCACTGCAGTCAGAACTCGTCCTGCAGTATGTCGTGGCAGCTTTTGCCTCACTTGGTTGTGACCTACGTGCTATGAAGTCTGGCGACGCAATCCCAACATTTCAATACTTACCTGTACACCAGAAGCTCATTCGACAGTTATATGGAATCTTGGAAGCTGGGGGACTAATAGAAAAGAAGGACAGCACGGCTTCCTATCGAACAGATAAACCACTTCCTACAAGCCCTACCGCTGATTTGCACGCTGAAATGCAGAAATACTATTATATAAATAATATTAATTATAGTAGTTATAAAGGTATTCCTTAACTACTTAATATACCTAGTACCCTTACTTTTATATACTCGCTAGTATTTATTACTTATAGTATTAGAATTAATATTAGAAAGGGGATATTAATTAGTTCAGAATAGGGGAGAGGGTAATAAGCCTAGCTTAGCGTAGTTAGGGTAATACTAAGGGTTATAAAGGTAGCTAATAAGTAGTAAAGGCTATAAAGAATAAGTAGAGATATTTAGGTTTATAAGGAGGTAGGTTATAAAAAGAGGATAAGATAGAAGGTAGGAAACTATTTATTAATAAAGTAGATATAAAGAAAATATACTAAGAAATAAGAATATTAATAGGTAAATCTATTTATTATAATATATCTTCTTAGCTATTAAATAGATTTTTAGTATTTTAATATAGTTAAATCCCTTAAAAGAATATAAATAACTTTATTTAATTAAAAAATTATAAGAAGGGTAGTTATATAATTAGATATAATATAAAGAATATTATAACTTTAATATTCTTTATAAAAGGAAGCTAAACTAAAAGTAGTTAAATAGGGGTATAAAGTAATAAATCTATTAGACAAGGGGTCTAGGAGATCTTTAAGGTTTAAATATCTAGATATTCTATTATAATAAGAAGATTAATTTTTCTTTCTACCTTATTTTTATTATTTAAAACCTTATTATAAATATTATTCCTCCCCCCTATAATCCACGCCTTATAAGCTATACTAGTTATCTTTAAAGTATATATTATTACCCTTCTTATACTAAATATAGCTCCTCTAGCTCCCTACTAATTCCTTCTAAGCGCGTAGCTCTTTCTAAGCTACACCTTAATACTATTAATAAGAGGATTAAATCTTATAAGAGTAATAATATAAGGTATATTAGATACCTAAAGAAGACTAATATAGTAACCTAGGCTAGCTCTAATAACCTACTACTAAACCCTAGAGATATTATATTAATAGAACCTCGCCCTAGAGAAATTCTATTAGGTACTCGCCTTTATAACTACCTTAATAAGGGTATTACTCCCTAATAATATTCTTACTAATATAACTATTTAAGTAGTTATTCTACCTAGAGACCCCTAGTAACCTACTCCCCTAGCCTTTAAAGAAGTGTCTTAATAATTTACTCCCTAGCCTCCCTCCGAATATAACTAATATACACGTTGCTAGTACACCTAGTAGGACGTTAATATAAAGGATAATACTAAGTACTAACCTCCTATTTAATAAGGCTTATACTAATAGCAGAATTGTATATATTAGAGTATTAGGTATATAAGGACCTTAAGATAGTAATAAATAGGGGTTTAATCTAAGGTAATAAATTATTTAATATTACTAATAATATGTACCTATATTATAATATACTATTATAGGAAAGTAAATATAGTAGCTTAGGGGATAATTAATAGTTATATTATAACGGTAGGAAGAATAATTACATCGGCAAACTGGGGAGCCTGTATATCGTAAAAATATACGTATTTTACGTATATTTAGCACGAATAACAGGCGCGCTTATATACTAGCCCTAGGGCTAGGAATAATACTATAAGTTACTAAATACGTATTTAGTAACTTTTAGAAATATAAGGTAATAGGACTAATAGGAGATAAGTCCTACTAATTAGCTATAATATAATAACTATATAGAGCTAGTACTAACTAGGTAATTATAATAAGTAACTAAGTCTTATTAATAGTTAGTAGTACTAGTACTTAGTAAGAATTAATAGTAGGCGTGATATAGTTATAGAATACGGCGCTAGGCTAGGAGGGTACTTTATACGTATATAAATTACGTGAATCGACTGTATTTAAAACCTATATTACGCTAGCGTTAACGATATAGCTACTATAACTCTAGCGAGCTTCCCGTTTCCTCCTAGTACTAGAGGAAAATCACGGATTTAAGGCCTTAAATCCGGATTTTCTATATCTAGGACTTTTAGGCTAGAATAAAAAAAACCTATAGTTTTCCTTTTTATTTCTAGTATATTACCTAGAAAATACGCTTTTAGTAGATGTTCTAGCTTTGGATTTTCTATACTAGTTCCTAATTTACTAATATAGCTATTCCCTAACTAGTTATATAAGCCAGCTAATATTAACTTATTACTTAAAGGGCTAGAAAAGGAGGTAGAACTTAGGAAATAATTTATTAATAAATTACTTAGTAATATAAACTATATTATTATTAATAGATAGTTTATAAGAAGGAGGACTATATATAGTAAAGAATTTTTAGATAATATTATTAGTTATAATAACTATCTCCCCTTTACTAGTAAGAGTATAACTAATATTAATACCTATATTAATTAAACTACCTTCTAGATCTAGGGGTCTATTTATTATCTAATTAGTCCTCTTATTACTAATAATAGCCTTAGGCTAAGATTTATCTAGATCTATATACTTAATAGTATATAGAAGTAACTAAATATTTACTATTAATATTTTAATAATTTAAATTAAGATACCCTTACTTCTACTTAGTATACCCTTTATAGTAGTCTATTAACTTATATATCTAGCGGTTTAAATCCTATTATAACTACTTAAAGAAAGATAAATTATAATATCCTATTAATATTATAAGTATCTATATCTAATAGCTAAATCTTAAATAATAGGATAAGAGTACTTATAATTACCTATTACAACCTATAACTCTAGGAGGTTGTTAGGGATTAGGGGTAGATCTTATAAAGAGGAGCATTAAGGAGAAGGTAAGTAGGCTTTATACTAAACTAGTCTAGTATAGAATTATATTTTATATCTAGGAGATTAGTTTAATAGATAATATAAGTTAAGTATAAAGCTCCTATCTAGAGGGAAAGTAATACTATTTATATAGATATAAAAAAGTCTATATTTATACTAATTACTTCTAATTAACTTATATTAATTAGAGTAACTTTATTAAGTAATCGCCTAGCTTATTATAATTATCTTATATTAACTAAAGTAACTAGGTAAGTAGTTACTTAAATTATTATATTAAGGTATATTTAACTTTAATAAGTACTTATAATATCTATTAAGGCTTATATATTAAGGGTATAATATTACTCCTCCTTCTTTAAACCTTTATCTTAAAGGTTTAATAAGTCTTTATATTATCTTACTTATAATAATATTATATTAAACTATTAAATTAAGTAGCTTATAAGGGAGTAATTATAATAGTATTATATCTATAATATATTAAGTCTTAAAAAGAGTATTAAGTATCTTCTCTCTCTTAAAGGTATATAGAATATATTTAGCTAAGAAAGTAATATAAGCTAGTTATACTAGTTATCTACTTCTCTATTATTAATAATATTATAAAGAAGCTTAAGTATAAAAAGGTAGAGATAGAGATAGCTTAAGAAGCTACTAATAAAATTACTTATTAAAAATAAATAAAATTAAAATATCTTTACTAATAGAAGTATTTTCTAAAAGAGTAGGAATAATAGATATTTAATAAAGGTCTTAATAATATTAAAGAGTTAGAATATTTAGAAGAACTTAAGAAGGCTAATAAAGTTAAGAAGGTACTTATTACTTATTCTACTTTCTTAGAGTTTAAGGGTTCTAGGACTCTCTTACCTAGAGCTTCTAAGTAGATTACTTAAGGTATATCTAGGTTTAATAATATTATTAAAGGAGCTTTTAATAGTTTATAAGGTTTATAACTAGTTCCTAGGTATTTTTTAAGTCTTTATATACTTTTTATTTTATTAGGTAATTTTAACCTCTTTATAATAGAATCTATTTAACTTTAAATTTATTCTCTTTTTTTATTCTAAAATAGAAGGTATCTTATAAAGGTATATTAGGGTCTACTTATTCTAATATTAAGATATAAAATACTAGATGGATTTTAATATTAAGTAGAAGTTATAATTTATAATTAATAGGTCCTTTTTCTTTAATTACTAAAAATAGTTTAACTTTAATATAATTTAATTTCTTACTTAGTCTTATACTTCTTAGATTCTTTATAAGGAGGTATACTTTATCCCCCTTCTTTAATTAAAAGCTATTTTTTCTTTTCTTATTAATTATTTCTTTTATTAAAGAATTCCTCTTATAAATTTATTATTATATATCCTTATATAAGTTTTTTATATTTAATATTAATATTAATACTTTCTTTATATCTAATCTTTACCTAGGATTTAGAAAGAGATTTATATATTACTTATAATTTATAAAAATTTAGGGATAGCTTTATAATATTAGATTTTTTATTATTATATACTAATTATATTATTAGGAGTTATAAAACCTAGTTATTTTACCTTCTATTAATATAATATCTTAGATATACTTTTATTATTTAATTTATATATTTAGTTTATCTATCTATTTATAAATAGTATACTATTAATATTTATAATTTGATTTTAATTAAGGTAATTAAGGTCTTCTAATAGTTTAAGGTAAAGAGCTTATCCCTATTAGAGGTTATTAATTTAAGTATATTATAATCTCTAGTTAATCTATTTAATAAAATAAACTTAAATTAACTAGTATTATAAGTTTCTTTATATAAGATTATTATAATATACTTAGTAAGTTTATTTATAATTACTATTATTAAATTATATTTATTATTAGTTACTAGGTTAATTAACTAAGGTAGTTTTATAATAAAGTCTATTATAATATCCTTTTATAATATATCTAGGATTTTAATAAACTAAATTTATTTATACTTAGTATATCTTATAAACTTATTTTATTAGTAATATATATATTCTTTAATATATTATTTAATTATTACTTATAGCCTTAATATAGTATATAGTCTTTATATAAGTTCTAAAGTTTTAAAAACTCCTAGATATCCTAGTAAAGAATTATTATAATAATTTTAGATTACTACTTTAACTACCTTTAATAGTAGGTATAACTTTTACTTATATAATAATAGGTCTTATTTAGGTTACTATTTCCTAAGTTTAATAGTTAAAGTATGCCTAATATATACTTCCTTAAGGTTTAGAATTATATATATTATAACTTATATAGTTATTACTAAGTTTTTAATTAATACTAATAATCTAATATCTTCTTATTTTAAGATAGGTTAATTAGTAATATCTTTTATTTATATATAATTAGATTATCTACTTAAAGTATCTACTTATCTATTTTCTTTTTTTAGGATATATTAAATTTTAAATTTATACTATTTCAAAAGCTTAGCCTATTTAATTTATTATTAATTTAGTTCTTTAATCATTATAAATTTAATTAGATTCTTATAATTAATATAAATAGTAAGCTTTAAATAACTCTTAATATATACTCTTTAATATTATAAGAAATAAATAATTACTAATAATTCCTTATTATATATATTATAATTTTATTTTATAACTATTATTTTCTATAAATAATAAGTTATTAGATACTATTTACTATCTTTCTATTAATATAAATAGGCTCTAATTATAAGGTCTTAAATATTTATCTTAATATATACTAGCTCTTTATTCTAAAATATTTAAAGTACTAGTAGATTTATATATACTTATTTTAACTTAGTAAATACTTTTCTTTAGTTAGTATCTTATTAAAATCTTATATCTTTTTTAGTAATTTTAATTAATAGTAAGGCCTTTTTAGAGTAACCTTCTATAAAATATCTATTAAAGTTAGTAAATCCTAAGAATCCTTATATTAATTTAATATTATATAATATAAGCTATTTCTATATACCTTATATCTTTTTAGGGCTTAGATAAATACTTTAAGTTATTATTATAAACCCTAAAACTTAATTAAAGTCTTATAAAACTTATACTTCTCTAGCTTTAAGAGGAGTCCTACTTATAATAGGTATATTAATATATCCTATATATATAAGATATATTCCTCTAGAGTTTTAGAGTAGATTAATATATTATTAAGGTATATAATTACTATTTAATCTAAATAAGCTTATATAATATTATTAACTAATACCTAATAGGTTACTAGTATATTAATAAGGCTAAATAGTATAACTAGGTACTTATAATATTTATATTAAGTCTTAAATACTATTTTTTATTTATTACCTTCCTTTATTTAAATTAAGTTATACGCTCCTCTTAGATCTAGTTTAATAAAGGTCTTTACTTTAGCTAGCTAATCTTATAACTTATTAATATTAAGTAGTAGGTAATAATTTATTATTATTATATTATTTAACTTTTAAAAGTTTATATATAATTATAATAGTTTATCTTTCTTTTTTATAAAGAGTATTAGATACCCTACTAGTAATTTAATTCTTAAATAAATCCCTTTTTAAGGTTCTCTTCTAGGTACTTATAAAGTATTAAGAGTTCCTCTTTAGATAATATATAAATAGGTCTAAATATTAGTTCCTTCCCTAGTTTAAGTTTAATCTTATAACTCTAAGGTTAGTATCTAGGTAGAGCTTTTACTATTATCTCTTTTATAAAGAGGTATTTCTATCTTTAATACTCTTATAAGATATTAAGAGTACTATTAGTTATTTTAAAAACTTTAACTTATTAATCTTATAAACCTTTATTAATATCTATTAAGCTAGATCCTTATTTCTTAAGACTATCCTTATTTAAAATTAAGGTAATATATACCTTAACTATCTTTTAATTTAATTTCTTATCTACTATTATCCTTTATTAGTATATAGGTTAGAATCTAATAATATTATTAATTTACTTAAACTTAAGTACTTTCCTTCTCTAGTTAATTACTAGGTTATACTTCTTTAATTAAGGTATACTTAGAATAATATAATAAATAGCTATCTTAATTATATTAAAGGATATTTCCTTATAATAGTATTAAATTATAAATAGTAGTAAGGTTATCTCCTTAATTATACTTTCTATTAATAGGCTTAACCTATTAGTTATTTATAAGTTATATAAGATCCTTCTTCCTCCTTATTAATAGGCCTACTAATTATATTAATATTTTAAAGATAAAGTTTTTAAATACTCTAAAATCTATTATTATTATAATTCTCTAACTATCTATTCTAATTAGTATATTTATATATATCATATACTTTATTAAGTATAACTATTATATTTTAGGAATTAAGATATTAATCTCCTTATACTTCCCCTTAATATAAGGGATTACTCTTTTCTTAAGTTAGAGAGGAATCTAGTAATTCTTTTTTATTATATATATTTCTTATATTTATTATAAAAATATATATACTATTTAATTAAGTAATACTTACTAGTATCCTTATTATACTTAAGGTATTTATAAAGACTATTATACTACCTTTAATTATAGTTTAGAAACTACTTATATTATCTTTTTATTACTAAGTACTAATTATAACTTAGGTTATTATAAGCTATCTAGACTTTTTTATATATATATATCTTAATTACTTTTCCTAAGTTTCTTTTTACTTAGTTATATATTAGGTATTAGGTATTAATATAAGCTATCTAGTATATTACTTTATATTATAAATATTATAAGTTATTTTAAAACTCCTTTTATAAGAGTTTATTTAATACCTTTTCTTAGTAGAATTTTATCCTTTCCTTAAGTTTTATTTATAGATCTCTTAATATAAAGGTATAAAATTCTTTAAGGATCTTCTCCTTATCCTTCTTAGATTTATAACTAAGGTTTTTCTAGTTTAAATTATTATTTTCTTAGCCTTACTTAGGATTATCCTTTTAAGCCTAACTATTATTATTATTATTATTATTATTAGAACCTAGCTACTTTAACTATTTATAAATTTATATAAGTCTACCTTCAATTTATTTAATATTTCTTTATTTCTTAGTAATCTCCTTATATAATTATTCTTCTCTTATTTAAAGTCCTTTAATATTTTTATCTATTAGCTAATTAATAAGTATTAGTAAGTCTTTTATAATTATATCTAGCTCTTTATTATTATACTCTACCTCTAGCTAATTCTTTAGAGGTCTAGTTATCTTAATTAATACTCTCTCTAATATATTTAACTATAGTTATTTTACTATATTATTTGACTTATAATTCTTATTAATATAACCTAGTTTATTATAATTATAATATTTTATTACTTTTCTTTCCCCTTACTACTTCTTACCCTTAAATTTACCTTTTTTTAAGTAAAGTTCAATTCTATTAATATAAGTTTATAAGGATTATATTATATATATCTCTTATTTTAATATCCTTTAGAATAGATTCCTACTTATTTAAGTCTAGTAATACTACTATTATAGTGTAATTCTATTATAAACTTATAAAGTTAATTATTAATCCTTATTATAACCTTAATAAGTATATCTAGTATATTATATATTATTCTATCTTATATAAGTTCTTTCTTAATATTATCCTTTAATCCTCTCTAATATATTATTATAAGTATATTATTATCCTAGTTTATTTAAGTAGTATATTATTAAAATTAAGTTAAATACTTTAATATTAACTTCTTTTATATTAAATACTAGATAACTTATATAGTTATACTTTCTTTATTAGAAGGTCTAAATATTTATCTTATCTTAATATAAAAGTAAGTAAAGCTCTCTATTTATACCTTAATAATTATATTATTACTATTATTAGGCCCTTCTATATATTACTTCAGATATAAGGTAGACTACCTTTAAGCCTATCCTCTTATATAAGTTATTATAAATAGTAGTTACTTATCTAACTTAATAGTATCCTAGTTAAAAGAGAAGTATATTTATATTTATACTAACTACTCTTCTAACTTATCCTGTTTATTATAATATAAGTCTAGTTTAATAATCTTAATACTATCCTTAGCTTTAGCTATTATTAACTATTATAAACTATATTTACTTAGAGTAGGGTTCCTTTCTCCTAAGGTACTTATCTTAAGGGTACTTAAAGTATTATAACCTATAACTCTAGGAGGTTATTAGAGATTAGGGGTAGATCTTATAAAGAGGAGTATTAAGGAGAAGGTAAATAGGCTTTATATTAAACTAGTTTAATATAAAATTATATTTAGTATCTAAGAGATTAATCTAGTATATAATATAAATTAAATATAAAGCTCCTATTTAAAGGGAAAGTAATACTATTTATATAGATATAAGAAAGTCTATATTTATACTAATTACTTCTAATTAACTTATATTAACTAGAGTGACTTTATTAAGTAATTACCTAGCTTACTATAATTATCCTATATTAACTAAAGCGACTAGGTAAGCGGTTACTTAAATTACTATACTAAGGTATATTTAACTTTAGTAAGCGCTTATAACGTCTACTAAGGCTCGCGTACTAAGGGCGTAATAGTTCCTAGGTATTCTTATAAGGCTAATACTCCTTTTAAGATACTAGGTATCAAAGTTTATAATAGTATAGCTTTAAGTTAAGAATTTCCTCTACTTTATATTTTATATAATCCCCTTCTTTAATAATAATTCTAACTAGGGGTAGGGGTAGTATAATATAGCCCTTAATAGGATTTTAGTAATAGAGTTTTAATAAGGATATATAGAATATTAGATAGATTTTTATCTAGTATAGTAGTTAAAGGTAGTATAAATTAGGTATAATAGTTTTAATTATAAGAAATAGTTTAAGTTTCTTATAATTAAGTTTCTTATACGCCCTCTAAGATATAATATTATTATTCTAGAGTATTACTTAGTCCCCCTTCTAGAGTATAAGAGCTTTATAACCCTTATTATAATATTCTAATTATATATTTTAAGCTTCTATAAGAATATCTACTAAATATAAGTTAAGTTATTCTAGCTCCTTAGTAAGCTTAAGGGTACTTATACTAGGATTAGGTATAAGTATATCTAATAGTTAGAATAGTATCTAATATCTCCTAGTATAAATATAGAAAGGGGTATATTTTATAGTATAATAGGGACTATTATTATATATATACTTTATTAGGGGTAACTAGGAAACCTAGTTATCCTATTAATAATTTATATTTACGCGAAGATACTATTTAACTACTTAGTTCTATTACTCTATTAGCCTATCTATCTATTAGTAAAAGGCGGTTAAGAGCTAATAGTTACTACTTAAAGCTTATACTAATATCTACTAAAAGTAGGAGTTAGATAGTATATTATAATTACTAATAATTATATTTAGTATACTTTATAATTAGAAAACTTTTTATATAAATATTTTAATAAATTACTTTAATATTATAGTTTTATAATAGGAGATATAATAGTATATATTACTAAGATAGTCTATAATTATTATAATATAATTATAGGTAATATTATTAATAGGACTCCTACTTTAAAGTAAGTTAGTAATAAAATTAACAGCTATAGCCTTTTAAAGGCTATCTAAGACTAGAATAGGTATAAGCTCTTTATAAGGCTTATATTTAAAGTAGTTTAATTACTAATAGATATTATAAGTCTTAATATACTCTTTAATATCTTTACCTATTATAGGCTAATAAAACTATTACTAGATAGTAATAGTAGTATAATTCTAGCTAAGATAGCCTATAGTTATAAAGTTATAAAAGTTCCTAAGAATTTAAAGTTATAGGCCTTTATTATTAGGTATATAAAACTAATTACTTTAGAAGTATAATAGACCTACTACCTATTTAAAGTTAGTACTACTAGCTTTAATAGTATTATTATCCCCCTTAAGTTTTTCTACTATTTCCTCTAGGATAGTTTATAAGAGCTTAGGGATTTAATCCTCCTCTTTAAGGTTATCTAGGTTAGCTACTACCTACTAGGCTACTTAGTAGCCTTCCTTAACTACTATAATACCTAATTTAAAAAAGAGGACTATTATATAAAATATATTAGGCTTATTATAGTCTACCCTTTTTAAAAATATATCTACTAGGTTCTTTCTTCTAAGCTAATATTATATTTTAAAGTTAATTACTAATAGAAATTCGGCCTAATATACTTATTAATAGCTAAGGGTCTTAGTTATAAGAAAGGATTTAAGGTTATAACAGTCTATAATAATTATAATTTAATATTAAGCTCCTTCTAAATACTTCTACTATACTTAAAAGGATATTATAATAGCTAGGAGTTCTTAATTAGATATATTATAATTTATCTTAGCTAGCATAAGCTTCTAGCTATAAAATATAATAAGGTATATATACGTATCCTCCTATTTCTAGGAGTATACGTTTAATAGTATATAATTACTTATATTAGTCTTAATCTAAGATAGTAGGGCTAGGTTATAGTATATAAATAGGGGATTTATAATAAAGGTATCCTTTAATTAGTAGATGGCTAATTCTATCTAATCTATTTAATAGAAGGCTATAGTAGGCTTAATTAGTTCTATATAGACTAACCGTTTTTTTAGTACTTAGGGGTTATTTTTAGTATTAACTTGAATTATTAAATTACTTATAAATAACTTATACCCTATATAGGTTTAGCGTTATATAACTTTATAAATTTAATTCTAAATTTAATTCCTCGTAGTTAGTCTAGTTCTATAAAGTCTTATATAATTATATTATATACTTTAATAAATTATTTATAAAAGTTATAAAACCCTAAGAAAGACTATACTTACTTAATTATCCTAGGGATTAGCTAATTACAAATAGTTAAGACGTGCTCTAGATTTATAGAAATCCCTTTAAGGCTAATAATATAACCTAGAAACTCTATTATATTAATATTAAACTTATATTTCTCTAATTTTATAAATAGGTTATATTCTTTAAAGGTAGTTAAAACTTCCTTTATATAGTTTTTATAATCCGTATAGTTATTAGAGTAGACTAGGATATTATCTAGGTATATAATAACTAGAATATCTACTAAATAAGTTAGAGCTTTATTAATATAAGACTAAAATATTAATAGAGTATTAATAAATCTAAAAGGTATAATATAGTATTTAAAAAGGTTATAATAGATATAAAATACTATCTTCTATTTATAACCTTCCTTAACCTAGATTAGGTTATATACTCCCTTTAAATTAATCTTAATATATATCTTTATACGCTATAGATAGTTTAGGATCTTAGAAATTAAAGGGATAAAGTATTTATTATAGACTATAATAATATTAAGAGCTTAATAGTTTATATAAAGGTATAATCCCTTATCCTTCTTTTTTATAAATAGAATAGGTGCCTTAGTAGGTAATTTAGAGTATTTAATAAACTCTAACTTAAGGTTTTAATTAATTATAGTCTTTAAGAATAGTAAGTTCTATCTTAAAAAGGTTATAAAAAGGATTAAATAGTAGAATAGTACCTAGTTAAAAATTTATAGTATAATTAAGCGCCCTCTAATAAGGTAATAATTTAGTACCCTCTTTCCTATTAAAAATATTAGCGTACTCTAAGTACTTTACTAGGAGTATATTTTCTAAGCCTTTAGAAGAAGTATAGTAAGTATAAACTATATTATCCCTAATTTCTTTATTAAATTTATACTAATTAAGAACCCTAATATTCTTTAATATCTTTACCTTTCCTAATATCTAATCTATAATAGGATTAATTTATTATAGTTATAAGAGGCCTAAGATTAACTATTATTCTTATATAAGTATTACCTAAAATATAAAATAGTTATATAATATATTAGGGGCGCTTATCTTAATTTCATATAATACTTAGAATAAGGTAGGGCTAATAGTCCTACTATTAATATCTACTACCCTAATAACTCTAGTATAAAGGGACGTAATTCCTAAAGTCTTTATAAAGTCTTAGTTAATAAAGTTAGTTATAACTCTATAATTAATAAGGGCTTAAAGGGTTATTTTAATATATTAGAGTTTAATAGTTATATATTCCTTCTATAATTATATTTAAGTAGTAATATAGTTAGTTAGGTCTGTTATATTAAAGGTATTATTTAAGGTAAGTTATAAAGATTCTTATTTAAGAGTTTCCTTTAACTTTTAAAGCTCTTTATTTAGGATATACCTATTCTACCTTAAAAGAGGGGATAAATCCTAGGTTAAAATACTCCTTAAGGCTTTAAATACCCGCGATATTACCTTAGATATTATAGGTATATATTTTTTAAGTAGGAGTAATCTATAAATTCGCCTTTATAATCCTTCCCCTAATAGCCCTTTTTAGTATAATATATATATAATCCCTTATCTTAGTATTTCTTTTAGTAGTTATTATAGATATTAGACCTCTTTTCTATATTTAAGCTTATACCCCTTAAAGGATTTAAGCTATTTAGTAGACTAACTATTAAGTCGGGTTTTAGTACTATAGATTAGTACCGACCCGAATACTTAGTACCTATTTAGGTACTAACCTAAATACTTAGTACCTACTTCTATTATTAACCCGAAAAGCCCTTAGTACCTTAGCGAGTCGGGTTAGACTAACCTAGCTCGCTAAGGTATCGCTAAGACGCTAAGCTACTAATAATTTAGCTAGATAGTCTAAAATTTTCTAAAATTAGTACTATTCTAAAAATAAATTATTTTTTAATTATAATCTTTGTAGTCCCCTTAATTCTCTAGGTATATATATTACCTTTTTATATTACCTTATTAACTTAAGGGTACTACCTAGGTAATAATAATAATAATGCTTAGTAATATATTAGTCAGCTATATATATAGTATAACATATTATTATAAATAAAAAATATTCCTAATATAATAGTCTTAGTAAAATAATATAGGTAGAACTAATATCTTAGCGAGTCGGGTTAATACTTTAGTACTAATACTTAGTACTACCCTATAGTATTAACTCGAATACTTAGTACTAACTATTAATACTAACCTGAATACTCGGGCTAGGAATTTAGTATTAACTTACTAAGAGTTAAGTTAGGTACCTAACTCGAGTTTAAAGTACTAACCTGATACAGTTAGTCTACTATTTAGTTAGTCTAACCTTACCCTTAAAATAAGCCTAGTTATTATTATATATATTTTAAAGGCTATAACTAATAGCTTCTATATTATATTAACTCTATATAAGAGACTTATCTTAAAAGATAATATAAGCTTACTTAATTAGCTTAGTAAGATTTATACCCTTCTTAATCTTATATAAGAAGGTAGTATTAGAGTCTAGAGGTATCTTAAATTATAAGTAAGTAGTTTAACCTCCTTATAATAGTATTAATATAATATTAGAAGATACTACTATTAGAGTAACCTTTTACTAGGAATATAGCCTTTCTATAATAGTATTTTATACTATTACCTTACTAGTCCCCCTAGTACTATTATAGAAGAATAGTATACCTAGAGTACTAAATTTATTATTAATATTAATATTAATAGTAGTAATAATCTAATTAATAGTATAGTATTAGTTAGTATTTATAGCCTTATTAGGGGTAATTTAGTAAGATATTTCTTCCTATAAAAGTCTATTTAGAATATTATTAAAACTATTAAATAGAATAGTTAGAATAGATAGGCTATATTAAGTTAAATCCTTAGTATATTTAGGGGTAAATTAATATTCTAATTAGCTATTAATTAGGTAAAGGGCGTACTATTCTATAAATAACTATTACTTATAATAATTATCTAATATTTAAAGTATTAAAAAATCTTATTATAAGAGATATAAATAGTTATTTAAGATATACTCCTTATACTTATTCTATAAGGTAAGGGTATTAGTAGGTTAGAGTTTAACTAATACTAATATAAAAAGACTATATAGTTTATAACCTCTCTAAAAATCCTTTCCCTTATTAAGGATCTTATTAGTATATCTGTTATTTTAGTTAACCTAAGCTTTATATAGGCCTCCTTCTATCCTATTAGCTAGCTATCTACTATCTATAAGTTATTAAATAATATAGCCCCCTTAATATAATAGAGGAGTAGTTAGTAATAGTAAAGATCCTTAGTTTTAAGACTAATAAAATTAATACGCTTAAGAGTCTCCCTTTTTTTATATATTTTCTATTATTTATCTCTTTTATTTTATATAAAGACCTTAGGAATATCCGTGTATATATAGTTAAGTAAATCTCTTATAATAGTAGGATATTTCCTATTCTATTTTATAAAAGGTAATAGCTAACTATTATTATAAGCTTTCTTAATAAGATAGTTTATATTAAAAACCTCTATTAATATAATCTTTTAAAGCTTATTACTATCTATTAACTTTTATTTAATAGCTTTATTAATATTATAGTTATTAGCTAGCTTAAAAAGGGTATACTATTAATCTAGGAGGTAGATTTATAAATACTTTATATAAGGCTTTATAATATTTATATTAAATAAGAGTATCTTCTAAATAGTCTTAATAGACTTAATCTAGTAAGTAGGCTAAAACTCTATAATTTTATCTACTAACTCCCCTTACTATTATAACTAGCTATTAAGAGCGGGATTATTATTAATATATATATAATTTCTAGTAAAGAAGATATTAGCCTAATTAAGTCCCTTATAAATATATTTATATAGATAGAAAATAGACTTAATAGAGTTATAGATCTTAATATTAATATATATATTATATTTCTTTTTAGGTATAGGTTATAAGAGATAACTTACCTATTATTAATAAAGGAATTAGATTTAAGGGGGCTAATTAGATACTTATAAAAAAGATAATTCCTATTAGATATAAATAATATCTCTTAATAGAAATCCTTTAAAAAAGCCTTATTATAATAATTCTTCTCCTAATTAAAATATCAATTACTAGGGACGCTAGTATAGTAATTATAAACTATATATTATAAGACTAACTTATATAATATACTATTATTATATTAAGTAGGAATAAATATTTAAATAATACTATTAATATTACTAACTATCTAGATCTAATCCTCTTCTTATATAATAAGGAGAATATAAGTATATAAGAGATTATACTTCTAAAATTTAATAATATAATAGTAGCCTATATAAATACTAAGAATATATTACTTAAAGAGGTCCTTTATTAGCTCCTAGAACTTTTAATTAAAGATATAAGTAATTAGATTATAATAGTACTCTAATATCTAACTAGGTTCTAATAAGCTTTAAATATTAAGCTACTTAAGATTATATATAAAGGTAATAAAAAAATTAAGTTTACCCCTTTTTAAAATATTATTATAGTATCTTATATTCTCGCTTTTATAATATATAGACTTCCTATTATTATTAATAAGAGGACAGTTACCTTACTACTAATATCTTTAAGTAAGATATCTAGATTAGTACTAAGCCTATCTATTAGGCTAGAGTAGTAATCTACTTAAATAGTCTATTAATTCTAATAATACTAATTTAAGTTATTAAGCTCTATTAATATCTAGATATTAGTAGCTTAGTAACTAAATAGATATCTACTATTAATAGTATAATTAAAGAAATCGGGCTAGATCTAGATATAATTAGCTAATTATATAAATTATATTAACTATCCCCTAGCTATTATCTAAATTATTTAGAACTATTTATAACTAAACGGATTTAAGTCTAGAAAATAATTAGGGAAATATATTAAATAGTCTTACCTATATCTATTTTATATAAAATTAATATCTTATTACTTACTAAGACCTACTATAACTCTAAGATATATACTCGCTAGTGATATACTAGTCTAGTTCCTACTTAGGTTACTACCCTCTTCTTACTCTAGTTTATTATCGCTACTAATTAAGGTATACTAGGTAAGTATACTAGTAATATAGTTCTATTATAATATATATAATAGATAGTTACCTAGAAGCTAATAGCTAGCTAGTAGGAGGCGGTTATACTATAACTATTTACTAAATAAAAATAGGAGCGGATATTAGAGGGCTATATAAGAAGGATACTAATTAAGGATTAATATAATACCCCTCTTAATAATTTTAATATAAATATCCTGCTTAATCTAGCCTCTTATAATATTATTAGAAGTTATTATAATATAAGTAACTTCTATAAAGGTAGAGCGATTATAGGTATATACTAATACTTATACTTAAACTTATACTTATACTTATACTTATACTTATACTTATACTTATACTTATACTTATACTTATACCCTTATCCTATTATTTAAGATTTAGCTATTAGATATAAATACTTATAATATTAATAGGATATTATATTTTATCCTCTTTAAGGTAGTTATAATAGGATTTAAACCCCTAGATATATAAGTTAATAGACTAAAGGGTATACTAAGTAGAAGTAAGAGTATCTTAATTTAAATTATTAAAATATTAATAGTAAATATCTAGTTACTCCTATATACTATCTAGTATATAGATCTAGGCGAATTTTAGCTCAAGGCTATTATTAGTAACTAGAAAATACCTGTAAAAATCCAGATTTTTACGTCGGAAAATCACCCCTACTACCTAGCGTTTAGTAGGTAACGTGAATAGTAGGGAGTATATTAGATACGTTAGTAGATAGCTACCTTATATATATAATAGTATTAGCTATATTATATATATATACCTATTCTAATAGCGTTTTATACCTGGAAATAGGATAGATATTTCCCCCTATTTAAAGTAATATTAGATACGCTAGTAGGTAAGCTAAATAGTAATATATTAGTAGGTAGCTAGCTTGTATATATAATAGTATTAGCTATATTATATATATATACTAATAGACTAATATAAATTATTCTAATAGTATTCTATACCTAGTAATAAGATAGATATTTCCCCCTATTTAAACTAATATTAGTTACGTTAGTAGGTAATATAAATAGTAGAGAGTAAATTAGATATTAGCCTATAAATACAATAGTATTAGCTATATTATATATATATATACCTATTCTAACAGCGTTTTATACCTAGTAATAAGACGGATATTTCCCCCTACTTAGACTAATAGTAGATACGTTAGTAGGCGTTATTATAGAATAGGTAAAATATAAATAATATTAGGACTTTTAATATTTATAATCTGTATTCTAGCTGTTAGTACATAGAATTTAGTAGGTAAATCTATTTATTACGATATATCTTTTAAACTACTAGACTAATTTTAATTATTTTAATATAAATAAGTAGTATAGAACTAACTAAATAATATAAACTATATAGAAAATATTATAATAAGTTAGTATATATAGGTAGAATGTAAAGAAACCTTTTATTATATTAGAATATAAATAGTAGGTAAAAGATATATTCTTTATATATAAGAAATCCGTCTTTATAAGAAGGATAGATACTAAGCCTATTTAAGTATCCCTATAATATAAATAGTATATAAATACATAGTAATTATAATACTTAGGAATCTAATATTCCTTACTTTTCCCGCTAACCTTAAAGTAGTAATTTAGGGGACTTCTCTATAAATCTATTAGCTATATACCTAAAATAATTACTACCTAATTAGGTATAATATATTCCTAAATAGAGACTCCTAGCGTATTCTATTATAGTAAGAAGATAAGAGGACCTATTAAATAATAAGTAGACCCCTAGATTTAGAAGGTAATTTAACTAATATAAGTATTAATATTAATTATACTCTTACTAGTAAAGAAAAGATAATTATTATAATTAATAATATTATCTAAAAATTCTTTATTATATATAGTCCTCCTTCTTATAAACTATTTATTAATAATAATAATATTAATATTACTAAATAAGCTATTAATTAATTATACTCTAAGCTTAACCTCTTTTTCTAGGCCTTTAAGTAATAAGTTAATATCGCCTAGTTTATATAACTAGTTAAGGGACGGCTAATTATTCTTCCTACTATTATAATATAGCTATTAACTAGCTCTAGTAATACTATATTTATTTTTCTATAAAAGTATATTATAATATAGGTATCTATTTATAAGGAGGTTAAATAATTTATTAACTAGGTAGGGTATTATATCTCCTACTATCTAGGGATCTCTATATACTTAATATCCCTAATCTAGTATCTACCCCTAATATATATTATTCTAACGCTAGTATAAGCCCTATTAAATTAAAGGTAGATACTTAGAATTATCTTCTTTAATAGCCTATTACTAGGTATACTAGTAACGTGTATATAGATAATATTTAAATAGTAGAGGAGTAATTTCTTAAGGGGCCTCTTTAAAGATTAGGGGACTAGGTTATTATAAGTTCCTTAGTAGAATAACTATTTAAATGGTTATATTAATAAGGGCTATATACTATTAGAGAGTAATACTACTATTAAGGTAGTTATAAGGGTAAGTACCTAATAGTATTTCTTTATAATAAGGTTCTATTAATATAATATATCTAGGGTTTACTAATAGGTTCCTAGATCTAACCTAGGTACCTAGATTAGTCTTCTTTAGGTATTTAATACACCTTATACTATTAGTCTTATAATATCTAAGCCTCTTATTAATAGTATTAGGGTCTAGCTTAGAAAGAGCTACGCGCTTAGAAGGTATTAATAGGTAGACTAACTATCAAGTCGGGATTTAGTACTAAGATTTAGTACTAACTAAATACTTAGGTTAGGGTCTTAATACTAACCTGAATACTTAGTGCCAGCTATTAGTACTAACTTACCAAGGCCTTAATACCTTAGTAAATCGGGTTAACCCGACTTGAATTACTAAGGTATTACTAAGACGCCAAGCCTCTAATAAAATAATAAGGATCCCTATTTTTTTCTAGAATTACCCCTATACTAAAAATAGATTTTTTTTAATTAGAATTTTAATACCCCCTTTAGTACCCTAGGGATATACATTACCTTTTTATATTACCTTAAAGAATTACCTAGGTTAGGCTAGGTAGTAATAATAATAATACTTAGTAATATAATAGTAAAACATAGATATATTAATAAATACTACTATAAATAGAAAATATTAATAATATTATAGTTATTATATCTATAGGAATAGCTAATTAGCTATTATCTTTTTATATTACCTTATTTACTATTAAGAATTACCTAGTTAGTAATAATAATAATACTTAGTAATCTATTAGTAAATCTTATATATAATATAAAATTTTATTATAAATAAGAGATATTCCTAATATTATAGTTATTATTTTCCTAGGGATATATATTACCTTTTTATATTACCTTATTTACTTTCAAAAATTCCCTAGGTAATAATAATAATAATAATTAGAAAAAAAACAGAAAATATAGTAAGAAATACTACTAAAAACAGAAAATATTACTAGAGAAAATGTCTTAGTAGACTAACCGCGAGGAATTAAATTTAGAATTGAATTTATAAAGTTATATAACGCTAAACCTATACAGGGTATAAGCTAGCCGTAAGTAGTTTAGTAATTCGAGTTAATACTAAAAATAACCCTTAAATACTAAAAAAAACGGTTAGTCTATATCTTAGTAATTCAAGTTAATACTTCGGTACTAATACTTAGTACCTACCTAGGTACCGACTCGAATACTTAGTACTAACTATTAGTACTAACCTAAATACTTAGGCTAGGAATTTAATATTTACTCGCTAAGACTTAAGTTAGGTACCTAACTCGAGTTTAAAGTACTAACTCGATGCGGTTAGTCTACTAATAGGGAGCTAGAGAAGTTATATTTAATATAAGAAGGGTAATAATATATACTTTAAAGATAATTAGTATAACTTATAAGGCGTAGATTATATAAGGGAGGAACAATATCTATAATAAAGTATTAAATAATAAAAATTACGTAGGAAGAAAATATTAGTTAGGTAGTAGAGATATACTAAGATATTAGATAGTTAGACTAATATTAGTAAGTAATTCTATTTATTCTAATATATCTTCTAAACTATTATATTAATTTTAAAGATTTTTAAAGTATTAAATAGTTATAAGTAAGCTATATAATTTTATTTGAGTAGAAAATATTATAGAGTATAAGTATAGATATAAGTAGAATATAAAGAAATATTAGAGTTCTAATATTTATATTAGTCTAGGAAAGGAATCTAGGGTACTTATTAACTAACTAATAAGTTATAATAAGCTTAGGGTCTTAAATTATATATTTTCTATTATAGTAAGAAGATATTAACCTTTTATATTAATATAAAAGATACTATTACTTTTATCTTACTTAAAATAAAAGACTATTATAACTCTAAGTATATAGCTAAGTTCTTAAAGGTTAGTAATCTTATTAACCTCTACCTTTATAGAGGTTATAAGGTCTTTAGTATTATATTAAAGAAGCTTAGCTAATAGTATATTAGCCTCTTTAAAGTCTTTAATAAAGTAGGCCGTCTTACTTATAAGTTAATATTACTAGATATAATATATATTTATAATATTATATTAATAGCCTATCTTAGACCTACTACTAATCTAGTAGATAACTTATATTAATACTACTACCTATCTATCCCTCCTATTATTATTAATAGAGATATTAAATATAAAATTAAATGCCTACTCTAGAAATACTATATTTATTAGGGTTATAATTAGTCTACCTAGTACTTAGCTAGATAGCTAAGTTATAGACTAGAAGATAACTAATAGATACTAGATTATTACCTAGTAAATATACTAGAGCTTATCTAGGTATATAAGGAGACTTAAAAAATATATTATAACTAATTTATAATATTAAAAGAAAATATATACTTTATATATAAGAAACCTATCTAAGTATATAAAGTATAGAAGCCTTTTATAAGGAAGATATACTAGGTAAATAGTACTATTTAATAATAGTAATAATAAATAAATACTTATAGTAGTCTCTATCTAATATCTTATATATAATATCTTATATATATATTAGCTAGGTTCTAATATAATAGCTATATATAAGAGATAGGCTTTTATATAGATATATTAGGGTATATATAACTAGTATATAGATATTACTATATCTATAAAGTAGCTTACTATATAGTAGTAGGCCTTTATTTATTTATAGACGCGTTTATAGACTAGATTAACTAGAGTTATTAATTACGCGTACCTAGTAAGGGTATAGGTAATTAGAATTATAATAGAGTACTTAGTAGACTACTATAGTATATTTTATAGGAGGTATTACAGTTATACCCCCTTTACTTATAATTATACCCCCTAACTACCTATAATTATACCCCCTAACTACTTATAATTATACCCCCCCGTATTAGATTAGCTTTATATTATTATAATAACGCCTCTTATAATATATACTTCTAATATTTCTAGCTACTTATTATTCCCTAACTCCCCTACTCTAATTAATAATATACTATTCCTTATAAATCTACCTCTAGATAGTTTATTAAATACCTCTCCTAAGGTAATAAAAGTATAAATTAATAAGTTTATAAAATTATATAGCTATATAGTTAGAATCTAGAGGACTAAGGTTAATAAAAAGGGGGTAAAGCGAAAAGCCTAGTATTTTTATAACTAGGGGGGGAAAGAGAAGGTATTAAGGGGGTAGAAATAATTATATTCTACCTCTTAAATTATTAACTATCCCTTTAAGGCTATAATAATATATAATTAAATTATAAATACCTAATCTCTTAAGGTAGAGAACTCGTCTTATAATTATCCTAGTATAAAGTAGGTTAATATTACGAGCAGGACGCAGTCTATATACTACGTACTAGCCAGTACAGTTCTCGTTATAGTCAGGTAGATTACTAGGTGACCTAGGTGAACCACGTCTCAGGTGGATCGCAGGGTAATCTATATAAACTATACCTCTTAGTAGGCTTTCCTATATCTATATAGAGAGCGTGAATTTCTATCTAGATAGGAGCTTCGTGCTTAACTTATATTATTAACTTAGTAATCTCCTAGACACTAAATATAATACGATATCTATATTAGACTAGTTTAATATAAAGCCTACTTATCTAGTCCTTAATACTCTACTTTATAAGATCTACCTTAGCCTATTAACCCTTAGGATAAACGGGTCGTAACACTTTAAGTACCCTTAAGATAAGTACCTTAGGATAAGAACCTACCCTAAGCTAAGTTAGCCAACGACGTTTAATAATAGAAGATATAAATAAAAGATTAGTTAAGGTTATATAACTAGACCTCTATTATAAGGATAGAGATAAACTTAAAGATTAGCTTATATAACTTAAATTATATATTACCTTTCAGGAAATAGAACTTCTAGTTAAGAAATAAACTACCTTTATAATTACTTATATACGAGGACGTATATAGAAATAGATTAGACTATTCTAGAAGAAATATAAGGATAATAATAATAATAACGATAATATTAAGATATAGTTTAAAAGCTTTACTAAGTTTAAGGTAGAGATTTAAAGAGTCTTTAGACTATTAAATAAGAATAACGTAGTAACACGTATTATTTAATATCTTATATAAAAGAAATTAGTTATAAAATACTTAACTTAATTTTAATGGTACTCTACTTAGACTAACTAGGATAATAATACTCTTATAATAATATATTATTAAGGATTAAAGGATAATATTAAAGATGAACTTATAAGGACCGGATTAGTCTTAGACACCCTAGATAACCTTATAAAGGAAGCTATTAATATTAATAATAAATTATTTAAACGAATAATAGAGAAACGGTATAATAGAGGTACTAGAGGATTTAGATAATTAGGGTATTTTATAAAACCCTACCGCCTAACTTATAAGGAGAGAGATCCTTATAAACCTATGCTAATAGAGCTTAACTTTATAAAGAAAGTAAAGAAGGGGGTATTTAGGGGTAAGAAGTAGTAAAGTAGGGGTAAGAAAGTAATTACTTACTATAGCTATAGTAAACCGGGCTATATAGCTAGAGAGTATAGGTTAAAAAAATATAGTATAACAACCGTAGCTTAACGTACTAGAAAAGGTACCTATTAAGAATAACGGACTTATAGAAGATCTACTTAAACCGGAGTTTAGTAATAGAGAGATCGACGTAATTATGATAGATTTACTTAACTACTTTAATCTATTATAAGTAAATATCTAAGAGACTTAATAACACTATTATGAACTTTAGGAGGAAGTTATAAAGAGAAGCTAGAATATTAAACGAATTAATAAACGTCTTAAAGAAATCTAAAATAGAATATAAGAACTTAAGGTAGAAGATAATTATAAGGCTTATAAGGATAAGTATAAGTAAGGATAAAGAATAGAGACGGATAATTTAGGATAAAGTAATTTAGTAGCCGACGACGATAAATTAGTTAAATCTCTAGACGAATCTAAACCTTATACCTTAGTATCTAAGGATTAAGAAGAAGAAATATAGGAAGACTTAAAAGGAAAATCTAAGCTTAAGGAGTATAAGATAAAGTATAGTAATATATTACTAAAAAACGAGTATTATAATAATCTAAACTATCTAGAATATAGTATTATATATTAGATAGCATATATAGAATACTATTACTAGTATTATTATATAATAAAGATATAGCTAGGTAATATAGTAGTAGTTCCTATATATAGGTATAAAGACTAGAAATATTATAGAGTAATAGGTTACTACTAGTACCTTAGGACTAAAAGATATTAAAAGTAGTTCCTAGGTTATAACTAGAGGTAGTATAGTATACTTTATATATATCTTAAATATAATAAGAATACTAGAGAATATCACTTAATAGAATAGTACGTATACTTTTATAATATATATAAAAAGCATATATAATAGAAGAAGCTTACTAGATTCCTCCTATTATCGGGAAAAGAGTAATCCCTTATATTAAGGGGAAGTATAGGGAGATAAATATATTAACCCCTATATAGCACTTATATATATCTTAGTATAATATATATATAAATATACCAGTAAATATTAACGGTTAGAGGACTATTATAATAATAGATTCTAGATTAACTAGAAACTTTATCTCTTGAGAAATAGTATAGTTAACGGGCCTACCTACTTATAGAAAGAAGTATTAGTATAATTTATAGGGAGTCGACGGACTAAAACTATTAGAAAGAGTAGATAAGGAGATAACCTTACTACCTATTATTATTTAACGCTATTATAAGGAGCTTTCCTTTAATATTATTATAATAGCCACGTATTATATTATTCTAGGAATACCTTAATTAAAGGAATATAATCCTATTATAGATTAGTAAGAAGGAGTACTTATATTTTAGTAAACTAGAGACGTCGCTAGGATCTAACTTATACGCTAATAGTAGATAATAATAGATAAGAAGTAGAACCGTAGACTAGTTAAGGCGTATATAACCTTAACTTTAAAGAAAAAGGATAACCTTTAAAAGAAAGGGTCCGACTTAATATATATTAGTAAGGGTTAGCTAAGTAAATAAGTTAGAGAAATTAAAGGAAAAGATAAACCTTCTATAATCCCTTATTAGTATAAAAAGTAGAAGTAGCTTTTCAAGGAAGAGATAACTATAAAAGTATTACCTAGGTATTAACTATAAGATTATAAGATCGAACTTAAACCTAGTAGAGAGCCGACATTTAGACTAATATATATACTTTTAGAAAAGGAACTCTTAGTACTTCGCGGGTATATTAAGGAGAACCTTAAAAGGGGATTTATTTAAGAATCTAAATTACTAGTAGGATATCTAATCCTCTTTATACTAAAGAAGGATAGAAAACTAAGGCTATACGTGGACTATTAAAAGTTAAATAATATAATAATTAAGAATAGGTACCCTTTACTAAATATTAGCGAGCTGTAGGATTAACTTAGTAAGGCGAAAGTATTTACTAAGTTAGACCTTTAGGGAGCTTATAATTTAGTTAAAATAAAAGAAGGTAAAGAATAGAAGATAGTGTTTTAGACACGCTATAATTATTATAAATACCTAGTAATACCATTCGGACTTATTAACGTACTAGTAACCTACTAAGTATTAATTAATAATATATTAAGGGCGTACTTAGATTAAATAATAATCACTTACCTTAATAATATCTTGATATACTCTAAGGAGGAGGATACTTATATTTAGTATATATAAGAAGTTTTATTATACTTTATAAATACTAAACTATTCCTTAACCTAGATAAATACGAATTTTATAAGGAATTAGTAGGATTCCTAGGATTTATAGTTAGTATAAAAGGTATTTAGATAAGCCCTAAGAAGGTTAAGGTAATACTTAAATAGCTAGTACCTATAAATATTAAAGAAGTTTAAAGTTTCCTTAGATTTATAAACTTTAATCGCAGATTTATTTAAGACTATTCTAAGAAAGCTATCCCTTTAACTAATATTACTAAAAAAGATATAGGGTTTAAGTAGGATATAGCTTAAAAGAAAGTATTTAAGATCTTAAAGTAGTCTTATATAGATCTACTAGTACTCGGAACCTTCTAAGTTAATAAACCGGCACGGATAGAGACCGACGCCTTGGATCTAGTAATTAGGGCTTACTTATATTAAATGATAGAAGGGAAATAGCACCTAATAGCCTATTTTTCTAGAAAAATAATACTAATAAAATAAAATTATAATATATATAATAAAGAGCTACTTATTATAGTATACGCATTATAATATTAGCGAGTATATATTAAAAGCTACTCGGACTTAACTATTATAATAGATTATAAGAATCTAGTTAACTTTACTATAATAAAGGAGTTAAATTAATAATAAGTTTATTAGTTAGAATTACTTAGATAGTATAAATTTAAAATAGTATATATACCTAGAAAAGATAATAGTTAAGTAGACGCCCTTAGTAGGAGGTTAGACTATATAGAGACTAAGAATATAATAATAAAGCTAATCTTAAATATAGAAAATAATAGATTACTAGTACTAATATAAATATTAGTAGTAACTATATATATTTAAGTCCTAGGAATTTTAAATAGTATTTAGAAAGGATATTAAACTAATAACCTAGTAAAGAAATTAAGGAGTTAGTAACTAGGAGATAAATTCCTAAAGTATAAGGATAAGCTTTACTTACCGGAATTATATACTAAAGAAGTAGTATAGGATTACTACGATAACCCGCTATAAGGACACCTAGGGGTTACTAAAATAGTTAAACTTATTAGAAGGATATACGCCGTACTAGGGTTACGAGCGAAAGTTAAAAGATATATTAAAGAGTATATCTAGTATTAATAAAATAAATCGACACGCTATATAAAGTATAGGTAAATCTAGTTTATATTAATACCGGACTCGCTATAGAAAGACGTTATAATAGACTTTATAGTAAAACTACCTAAGTTAGGAGACCTAACTACGAAGGAGGTCTATAACTTAATAATAGTTATTATAAATAAACTAATAAAGTATATAATTATAATACTATTTAAAGAGACCTATACTACTAAGTAGTTAGGGTTTATTCTCCTTAATAAGCTTATAAGAGATTATAGCATACCTAAGTCTATTATATCTAATAGAGATAAACTTTTTATATTAAACTATTAGAAAATATTAATATTAGTAATTAAGATAGAGTTATAAATATTAATAGCTTACTACTTATAGACGGATAGATAGATTAAATATACTAACTAAATAATAGAAATATACCTTAGATATTATATTAATATAATATAAAATAATTAGGTATTATTACTACCTATAATATAGTTAGCGTTTAATAATAAATAGTTAGATATAATAAAGCTATCTCTATTCTTTATAAATTATAAAAGATAAGTAAATATATTCCTAGACCTAAGGCCTAGCCTAGATATAGATAAAGTAAAAGTACTTATATTAGAGATAAAGTAACTATATAAGGATATATAAGGTATAATTTATAAGGTAAATAATAAAATAGTAAGGTATATTAATAAGAAAAGGAAAATATATCCTTAGTTAAAAGAGGGGGATAAAGTCTACCTCCTTATAAAGGATTTTAAAATAAAGAAACTAAGCAAGAAACTAGATTATATTAAGGTCGGACTATTTTCTATTTAAAAGATAAAGGGACTAGTTAATTATAAATTAAACCTTCTACCTAACGCTAAAGTATACCTAGTATTCTATATCTCTAAGTTAGAACCAGCGGATCTAAGTATACCCTTATAAGAAACCTTCTACTTTAAAGTAGAAGAAGAAGACGAGTTTAAGGCTAAGAAAATCCTAGTATAAAGAGATTAGACCTATCTTATTAAGTAGAAAGGTTATAAGGATTCTAAGAGTACCTAGGAACTAGTTAAGAACCTTAAGAACTACTAGAACCTTCTATACTAATTCTACTAATATTAATAAAACTAGACTAGTTAAAGTCCGTAGGGATTTTAACTTACTCTAAAGATATATTAAAGAGGAAGTCGTTAGGGTTAAGGCCTTATACCTTCTTATCCGCTTCTACCTCCTCTATATTCCTTAGTTTACCTTCAACCAGTTCTAGCTCTTTACTCTCTAAGGTAGTAACCTCTACTTAAAGATAAGTAAAGCGAGCTAGAGCCTCTTTAGCTTCTACTAATTTCTCTTTCCTTTATTAACGTATACGGGCCTACTTTAATAGAGAAAAGGGCGTAAGATTATAACTACGGCCCTTACGGGCGTATTTAATATAGCGGTCTAAAGTACTACTAAGCTTATACTTTTTAGGCGTATAGGATTTCTTATAATTCTTATAAATACGTATTAGAGGAGAAGGGATAAATAAATCTACTAATACTCAGCGACAGTATACTAATAAAAGCCGATGTCTATTAGTAGGCATAGTATTATAAGAGTTTTCGAGATGAAAACTAATAAGGGGGAACCTAATATTACGAGCAGGACGTAGTCTATATACTACGTACTAGCTAGTATAATTCTCGTTATAATTAGGTAGATTACTAGGTGACCTAGGTAAACTACGTCTTAGGTAGATCGCAGGGTAATCTATATAAACTATACCTCTTAGTAGGCTTTCCTATATCTATATAAAGAGCGTGGATTTCTATCTAGATAGGAGCTTTATACTTAATTTATATTATTAACTTAGTAATCTCCTAAATACTAAATATAATACGATATCTATATTAGACTAGTTTAGTATAAAGCCTACTTATCTAGTCCTTAACACTCCACTCTACGAGATCTACCTAGGCCTATCGACCCTTAGGACGAACGGGTCGTAACAGTTAACTATTAAGCTTATTAGGCTACTATTATAACTCTAGAAGTATAAGACTAAATTAGAAGGTAAATATTTAATAGGGGATAAACCTAGTTAGATTATTACTACCCTATATCTTAATTATAATAAGGATAATCTTATCTTTATAGCCTAAGATATTTATAATACTAGGACGCGTATAAAGCGAGTTAGTCTTCAGCTACTTATAATTATATAAGCTCTTCTTTAATAGTTATATAAAGAGGATAATTAGTATATAAAATACTTAAAGGATTAGAAGGAGTAAATTATATACCTATTCTTCTTATATACCTCTTATTATAAGATACTAAAAATAAACTAGGAGGTACTTATAATAAATAATACTTATAAGATAAATAAATATAAAATCCCCCTCTTTATTATTACTCTTAAAAAGGAAGAAGTAGAGGATTATATATAAGTAATATAATAATATTATAATATATATCTCTTACTAGATATTTTAAATCCTTTAATTAGTATTATAAATTATAAATTAGCTCTTATACTAGCTCTTTATAAGTTACACCGTTAATCGTGAAATATACTCTATATCTAGTATATTAATAAAGATATTCTTATTAATTATAAGGCTAAATTTTATATAAAGGAGGACTAGGATAAGTTTTAAGCTACCTAGTAAGTAATTATTTACGCGTATACTATTATAGATTATAAGTATATATAGGATAGTTTATAAGATAAGTATAATAATTATAATAGTAGTATTATTACCTACTTAAAATAATAATAAATTAATTTATATTAGAGGAAATTTATTAGGGTATATACTAACTAAGTTTTATATTTCTTTAATATAATAAGTTTAAAAGCTAAAAGTAGATATATTATATTAAAGAGAGAGCTCTATTATTTAATAAATAAGTATTATAGATCCTAACTTATATTTAGCCTATTATAACTAATAAAATAATATAGGTAACCTTAAGGTAGTTATTAAAAAGATTAGAACTCTCCTTAATAAATAAAAGGTAAAATATAAAGGTAATATAAAATTAGTAAAAATATATATACCCTTTAAGGTAAAGATATTAATATTTTATAATATTATTACTTATATCTCCCCCTTTACCCTTAGACTTATATTAAAGTAATAAGAGAAGATATAAGCTAATATATTAAAATAATATATTAATATCTTTATAATAATATTAAGTCTCTTATATATTTATAAAATTAAAAATTAAATAGTTAAGTCTAATAGTATTAATATACTTAGACTTTATAATATCTACCTTTACTAGTAATTTAAAAAGCCTACCTTCTATTTAATATAAGAGTATTTAAATATATTAGAAGATAATAATAACCTTAACCTACTCTTTATTATCTAAGAACTAGCTATTATTTATATAAAAGGTAGACCTTATAATTAATAAGAGCTACTTATACGCGTAGAATTAAATATATAATAATTAACTTAATAAAAATCCTTATAATATTAAACTTATTAAGGAATACTTTACTTATTAAAGCTCTAAAAACCCCTCCCTTTAAATTAGTACCCTAAGCTATTATATTATAAGAGGTAGAGTAAGTACGCCTATATTAAGAGGCTAGGTAGAAGAAGATATTAAAGGTAATTTACTAGTATTAAAGTAGAGGTTTATACTAGGGGTAAAAGAAGGTCTAGTAGTAATATTAAGGAGACGTAGTAGGGGCTAGAGCCTTCTTACCTTACTAGTATAGTAATAACGTACTCTATAATCTAAGTAGCCTACTTCCTAGCCTAAGCTATCTACCCCTACGCTAGCGTTACCCTTAGCTAAGGTAATTACTAGGCCTATAATAGTAGGATATAAATTATCCCCTATATTATAAGTAAGGAATTAAGTAGGATACTAGGATATATATAATATTAACGCGTAGTAGCTAGATATAAGAAAAAGTATATATATTTAATAGGGGGCTTAGTAGTAATATCTCTATTTAAGACTACGCCTAGGGGATATTACTATTACTAGATATTAACTAATTAAATTACGCGCTAGCTAGAAAAGTTTTAATTATAAAGACTATAATAATAGGCTATTTTAAGTCTATTAGATTTTATAAATAATTAATCCGGTTTAAAGAAAATTATATTAGAGATATTATTAAAGTTTTAGTAGTAGGATCTCCGCTTTATATTACTATAATAATATGGAGCTAATCTAATACGGGGGGGTATAATTATAGGTAGTTAGGGGGTATTATTATAGGTAGTTAGGGGGTGTAATTATAGGTAAAGGGGGTGTAACCGTAATATCTCCCTATTTTATATGCCTGGAGGCTATTTATGATGCAAAATATAGGGGTGGCATTGCTCCTCAAGTTGTTGTTTTTCACACACAAGAAAGGTGTTGTACCCGGAGGAGACCACGTCAGTATTGTATTCCGTGCTAAGATACACTAGCGGGTATTGAATATGGTATGACGTATTAATCCTGATTGTTCCTGAATGTTCATGACACTCTATTTACCGATATCTGTTTACACGTTTTGCTATGTGAGGACAAGACGACGGTCTCGTCTATATATCAAGCTTTCCCGCTACTCCCGAGCATATCCATATTGCGCTCCACAACATCTTGCATCACCTTTGTACCTTTCTCCATCATCTCCGTAACTATCAGATCCGGTTGCTCTTTCCGCATCCCCTTATACGCTGTGTTCATCACACCATTAATATTCACCTTCGTGATCCCAAGTCCAATGCACTTCCCATAGATCTCAGCATCAAAGCCGTCCGTGCCATGTAGCACCAATCGTACATCTTTTCCGACTGCCTTGTTGACCGCCTCTAGCCGTTCATATTCTAGCTGTATGCCCCGAGGACCGTAATTGCCATGCACGTTTCCAAAAGCCGGCGCGAGCCAATCGATACCCGTGTCCGCGAACTCTTGCGCCTCCTCCGGACTCGTCATGATGGCGTCCAACTCCGCCGTGTCCTGTACTCCGTCTTCGCCGCCTGTTATCCTCCCAGGCTCTGCCTCTGTGACTATTCCCCTCTCGTGGCAGTATGCGGTCAACTCTTTGGTGAGGCGGAGGTTCTCTGCTTTCTCGTGGTGTGACATGTCAACCATGATGCTATCGTAACAGCCTGTGTTTGCGGCGTCGTGTATAGAGTCTTCCGATTGAGCGTGGTCTAAGTGTAGTGTGACTGGTACTGATGCTGCGCGGGACGCTGCGGCTGCGGCTGAGGCAAGAGCATGACCACTGTATTGCTGGGCCCAAGGGAATAGGAGGATCATGGCGGGAGAGGATTTGGCCTCCGCGGCGCGAATGGTAGCAATGATGCCCTCGATATTGTACTTTCATTGTGTTAGCATGCGCCGTCAAGGTTTGAATGGGAGGGTAATCGTCGACAACGCCGTGATGGTCGTGAGGGAGAGAGTGAGACCCACGCAGCAGACGCCGGCTATGCCATATCTCCCTTTCGCGGCCTTCTCGAGCATTATGTTGGCTTTGTTCTGACTAAGGTCGCGCGGTGGTTTCTTGGATGTTGATTCTGCCATTGCGGTTGTCTAACGGCGAACATCCAGCTAAGATCGACGATGGTGCTATTCAGATATTCTTTATAGACAGCGCGCTTGGGTACAAGTCCAAAGAGTCATGAGGATCATTGCGATGCGAGAATTGAGCTTCGTGCCGCTGGTGACGCAGCCGCACCTGCTTACCCCACATGCAGGCATCAACTCGAATGGTAGCTGCCGGTGGAAGTATTCCAACCCATCGCCATCGGACATTGAATATTACCCTCAATCCAATCAGGTACGAGGCCACAGGGAAAAAAGATCGGAGGGCGGGGAGCAATACCTAGGTAGCCAATCACCAATCAAATTTCTACAAGGAATAGATACTTAGTCATCAAGCGCCTTAGCGTATTCTATTCTACAGTTTTTCCATTTCCTCCCCTCGCTCTTCTACCATTATATATCATTACCAACCACGCCAACGAATAATAAGCTAATAACAACGGCATAAACATCCACAGCGCCCTATCTATATCACACCCCTCGAAGCCTAGAATAGAGAACATACATCCGGCTACCACCTTCCACTTCAATCATCCGCTACAACATATATCCAAGACTCGGCACCGCAACAGCAGCTGTCCAATATCAACCACAAGCCAAGTTCTACACGTTATAAAAAGACCGATCGCACATCTAAAAGCGCAAAAATATCACACCCAATCTCCACCTATAAGAAGTCTCAAACATAAGTCCAGACAGTTATCACTCAACCAATGATCCAATCTCACTGGGAAAACACACCGCTCTAGTAGCTTCCTTCCAAGACCACCACCACACATTTTGATATCCATCTACACTACACCAAATACTCGCTTGTCCAAGCCAGGCGAATGAAAAATCTTCAGCCCTCTACCATTGAAAAAGAAACAAACAGCGCGCACCCCTACCGTAGAATTTAGAGCCTGCGGTATTCCATTAGCATATATCATATCATGCGACATCGATCTATTCTATCCAAATCTCTATCATCTTCTCTATCCCCTCTTACCTAATCACAAATATCATCGAATAATATATCCTACAGAGTAGCCGAACATAGATCTTCTTTAGCTAGCTTAACTAAACTACTCGATCATAGAATAGACGTAAGCTTCGCCCTTACAATCTCCGAATAGCGGAAAACCAAAACCCCATTCATTCATCAGAGGCGTAGAATATCTCCATCAACTACTACCTAGCACACCCTATCCTGCGTCTGCGTCAAGATATCTGACAATAGTACCCTATTAAGCCGATAATAATACAACATTCCCAGTTCAGAAGCCAGGACAATTACAGGACTGATGATGGGATTCTCACGGGTCGACAAATGTAAAGGAGCGGAGTAGAGTCTTCTTAGAGTAGGATGATTAGGTATAAGAGGTGGTGGGATATGTGATGTAGATAGGGTATGTATGTATCAATGGATGGATGCTATGCTATGCTACGTTCGAAAAAGCTATACATATGGTGCCATGAGTACCCTACCCTCTCTCCATAAAGAACCCTAGGGGTATCACAGTCTCGATCTCAATCACCAAACATGCATGCTCGCACAATCTCTCTCACCGACCACTGAGAATCGGATTAATCGTTCGGCTCGACAGACAGAATGAGCAATAAAAAGCATAAAGAACATCTCACTCAACCTTCCCCTGCTTGATAGGCATCCCATCACCCCCAGGATCCTGCCCAACAATCACCCCATCCCCACTCCCCCCACCACTACTCGACCCCCCACCCTCACCGCGCATCACCATCCCCATCTTCCCTACCTCCTCATCTCCCCCCGCCACCCGCCGATAATTCCGATTGTAATACTCAAACGTGTACGGCTCCTCCCCATGGATCGCATAGTCCCCAATGGCGCACATCTCGTCTGTCATCCGCAGCGGCACACGACACACGTACTTGATGAAGATCATGATGAGCGAGGTCACGACGATGTTCCAGCCGATGATGAAGAGGGCGCCGACGATTTGGAGGCCGATTTGTCGGCCGTTACCTGCGACGGCGCCGCCGGGGTTGGTGATGCCGAAGGCTTCGCAGCCTTTGACGGTGGCCCAGAGACCTGTTGGGAAAAGGATGTCAACTTGGGTGATTTTGAAAGCTGGGTGATGGGAAGGGTGAGAGTTTGGTGGAGAGGAAACTTACCAGTTCCAACACCGCCGACAATAGCGCCTACGAAGTGGGTGTGGAAAACATCCAGGGTGTCGTCGACTTGTCGCATGATTTTTGTACGGCCGAGGACGTTCATCGAGACCCAGGGGACGGTGCCCGAGCCGAGTCCGAGTAGGATGGCGCCCCATCCGGCGACAACACCAGCTGCGGGAGTGATGGCAACCAAGCCAGTGATCATTCCCTGCACGGCACCGATGACTGACGGTCTCTTGAAGAAGATGAGGTCCATTATGACCCAGACGAGAAGCGAAACGGCTGTGCAGATATTCGTGTTAAGTACGGCGACACCAGCGTCTGGCGAAGCAGCATATGGATCTCCTCCGTTGAAGCCGTTCCATCCTGTCCACAAGATACCGGCTCCCACAAGCATGAGGGTGACGTTGCTAGGCTTCGCATCCACACGATCTGCCGGTATGCGAGGTCCGATCCACCATGCACCGACAAATCCAGCTGTTCCTGAAGATAAGTGAATGACATATCCTCCCGAGTAGTCGATTACGCCGTATTTGAAGAGGAATCCGCCGCCCCATATACTAAATGCGCCGATGCAGTAGGAGAAGGTGAGCCAGAGCGGGACGAAAATCATCCATGCAGTGAAATTCATGCGGCAGAGGAAGGATCCAGCGAGCAGGATGAGCGTAATAGCCGCGAAAACGAACTGAAAGTACACCATCGATGCTTGTGGGAAGGCTTGGGTCAAGACGGCCGTTGGCAAATTCGACTGTTCCAATTCGAAGCCTAAGTCAACTGATATTGCAGGGTATCCGACCAGTGGCAGCATCTGAGTTCCGAAGGACATCTGATAACCCCAAATAACCCAGCAGACGAGCACAGCAGCAAAAGCGTAGAAAGCCATGAAGGCGGAGTTGATCGACCATTTATGCTTGACCCAACCGGCGTAGAGAACGACAAGACCTGGGATACTCTGCAATGCGACCAATGTACCCGCGGTCATCTGCCACGCATTGTGACCTGGATCCAGCCATGGTGGAGCGACTGGATTGAAGGTAGCCGAAGCGCTGGGAGCAGCAGCGGTTGCTTGTGGTGTTTTCGCAGCGGAAGCCATTACCGACGTAGAAGTCATGGCGACGGTGGAGGGGATGAAGGATGACGAGAACTCGTAATCAAGGGGTTTCTGCCCAGATCAATCTTCTGGGCAAAGATTTCAAGTGGAAGGAAGGTGTGCAATCAAGAGGCTGAACACGCGACTATATACAGATTTACAACAAGATCGCTTCAGGGCCGGGGCCTTGATAGATCTTCATCGTCCTCGGTACACTATCCTTGTGTTGTCAATCGGATGGTAGCAGGCCACTCGTTTGAATTACTCATTGGAATTAGCCCAGCCAAGTACGGCCGCGGGGGATGAGCATGGAGCTCCATGGAAACGTGTCACATCTTCCGAAGCGAGCTAGCCAGCCTCGATAAGGGAATATCGAATTGATTAGAGTCATGGATAGGCATCTTTGCCCCGTGCCTTGCAGATAAGAGGTGGGTTCGGCACGCTAGCTCCAGCAGGGACTCTCCTTCTCAGCAGTGGCTGGTGGCTGTACTTTGTCCTACGAGGATAGTGGTGTTGAGCGCAGGAGAAGTGTGGTGACTCTCCCACATGGCGTTCCCATTGCCGAGGACGCGGGATACGAAAGTGCATGCTGATAGCTTCTACCACTAGTTGCCTGCGCGACATGGCGTCGGAGATAGGAGCCGGACCGAATGCACTGCCTACGATGGTTAATCACATACTGATCTCTTATCTTCAGATCGGACAGTGCTGAGAAGAGGGTCCGGAGTATTGGATAGTGGAACCGGGACAGGTTGGGCAAAGTATTGGATATCCGTCAATCAGAAGACACTGATAGGCGTCAGACGCTGGCCTTACCAAATCTGCTGTACTATCTCATTTCAGTCAGCACGAAGGGTCTAGATTGCAGGGTATCGGGTTTGAAGATAGAGAATCTTGATCCCCGAATCCGGGGTTGATCGGGTTCGTGCATCATCTCAGTCTGGGGTACTCGCATCTTGTACGATCTTCTCTAGATTCTGCAGCATTCTTGTATGCCGTGTCTTTCTCGGCAGTAAACCAGATGGGGTGAACCAGAATACAGCAATGGAATTGGTGGGTTGATGAGCGGGACAACATAGGGTGGCTGAAAGATTGCAAAGATAAGGAAGCTGTAATTACCCCATCTGGTTTAGCTCCACTCAGAAAGGATTAGCGTTCTTCGCTCGCTTATCAGCCCACATCCAATCGCTCTTTCCTACACAAGAACAACACTATGCTTTGGAATCCTACCGAAGTATTTGAATTATATCCATCCCCCACGCAATACATTGCGTACTCCTTATGGTCATCCGTCTGCCCGAGCTAGGTTGAGCGAGAAGCGTCAACATAGAATCACGAGGGTTTTGATGCTTTGGTGATCGGCAATTCCATCAACTCCTAATGATACGCTCGTGGTGGCGAACGGTGAGAGGGAAACCACATGCGAAGACCGACATGAAGCTTCCCTTTGGAAAGACGGAAGGAAGAGCCAAGGAGACCGCGAGCTATAGCGCTTTTGTTCCCATTCCTATCACACTGCGACGCGCAGAATGTGATGACTTTCTATGCAATCCCCTCATTAACATCTGGTGGGTGACAGGATTATTACTTTGACATCGCCACCAGTTACCGCAGCGTACATCTTTCCACTCTTCTCCTGAAAGATGATTAATTCAAGCATTGATGTGTCTTTTCCTGTGCCAATTCCATTTCGTCAAGCCGGATAAGGTCGTCATTGGAATGTCAAAATGATAGCACTTGAAATTGGGCGTGTACGACACGGACAGGAGCTCGGAATACCAACGCAAATGTAAGGCAGCTTGTCTTCAACATCCAACTCGATAATACAGCAGACGGCAACTTGAACCGCCCTCCTTTTGCCCTATGCAATGAGACAAATGCAGTCATTTGTCTGCGTAGCTCGAAAACTTGCCCCAGCGTTTGGGTCGTAAATGCGCAACATCATGCGCGATATCTACGACACATTTGGCTACTTGAGATCCTCTAGTCCATCGCCACGTTACAGAAAAGTGTTGAGTATGTACAGTCTTGAGGATGCCGAGATGCTATGGTAAAATACATTTGCTTGTAGGTATGCTGATCACCTTGCACTGTCACTGCTCAGGAAATGGTCTCTTTGGTTGGAAGGTATTCTCATCCTTTAATGATAATTTGGTCATGTTATACCCGTGCCAACATCAAACTGTATCCAATATCGTTTGAAACAACGGCGATTGTCCCTTGAACTACTTCCCAAGGCTTACCTGGATGCAAAACGTGCTCATGATCCAGAAGAAGTCCAACCCATCATCAGCTTGCGATTACACGCATACTCTCAGATCCCGAGCAAGGACCGACCTTTTGCTTTGCCTCAATCAATTGGCTTCGCCGTACCGCCATATGGGGCGAGTCTTTACCAGCACAGGTCTCCGTCAACCAGATAGCAGTCTTTGCACAGGTTATCGCCTCTTCGAATTCGCCACAAAGCAGCGCAAGGTCCCCAGTTTCGTGGATGCTGTATTGACTATTAGTATTCTTTCGCACTAATAAGAGTATTCGAGATTGATCAACATACCACCTCACCAGATCCATATTCATTATACCTTCTTCCATCAGCAGGTTCACTCTCAGCTGCGCGTACCTCAGTGCCTCAATACATGAAAGTGGTCCAGTAACGAGACCGAAGCTGTCTCGGAGGCTGCCGAAGGCGAAATATGATGCCAATTGCTCCTCGATGGCTACCGCACTTGCTCGCCTGAAGATACTCTCTTTGAAGAACTTTGATTTGGGGTTACACGCTGGGCAGGTACATGTAAAGCCGTAATTGCCGAGATGTTCTTCGTCGTTACGTTGCTCAAGGGTCAGAACTGCGGGGATGTATGTCGTCAACAATTCCTCTCCCGGAGTGATGTTTTTAAGAGCGTGGACAGTCAGTCGGTTGATGTTACTGTTCCATGTGTGATACACATTTGGGATGCAGGAGTGATTCATTCGAGATGCGACTGGGAATATACCTGAGGTGTGTGGAGTCATGTCGAAGGAGTTTGACCTGAAGATAAGCTGGACTTCTGCCTGGTCTTTATAGCTTATCGGGTTTCGGGCACTAGGGTCCACATCCGTCTCCGCTTCTGACAGATACCAGGCCAGGTTTTCGACTTCCTCCTTGTCCTCAGCGCCGGCAAGCTTCATGAATATAGCCTTCTTCTCTGGCTCCAAGGCGGCAAAGACAGGCAGGACGGCAGAGTAAGACATCCCGGATACCATAACAAGAGCTTCTTCCTCGAGAATACGTGTGCCTCGTTGGATTATGTCGCTGGAAAACATCCCAAGCCCCTTGCCCGGAGCGGGCTTGATCTCGTACTTCGATGGACTAACGACAACAGGGTCTTTCTTGCCGGCAATGACACGCTCATCCTCTGCAACCGATGCGGCAATCTTAGGCTTTTCCACCGTGATAGCTGCACCTTCTCTGGCCGTAAGAGGAAAAGTTTCTTTCGTATCAGCAGCCTCAGGCACAGTTTCATGCGCAATAGTCCTATCGTCGTTCATATGAATAGCTGTATCGATCTCTTCTAAAAATATAGTCTTATTGCTACTCTTTATCATAGCGGCGTCGGAGTCGCCGGTCTGGGAGACCCCATGCCCAACATCAGTCCTTGCGCCTTCCTCTCGATATATCGCGTGGCCTTCGGCAGGTAATTTTGCAGGCGTGGTGTCCTCCTTGCCCTTTCCTCCGCTAGAAAGCACTTCATCCTTTACCACAGGAGAACTTTCACTCTGCAGCTCAAGAGCCGTTTCCTGCCGATGAGCATCGAGATCCTCCTCCAAGACATGAACATCGGATTTTTCTGCATCTCCCGTGCCTGCTCTCTTCTTCTTGCTTTTCTTGTTCCGCTTCCCTCCACGATGGTTCTTTCGCTTCGCTTTGCGTTGAGAGAGGATTTCTTCGGTCGCTGAGCCGAGAGTGGAGGGAGGCGTTGCGCTGCCCATGTCAAATATATCACTATTATCTGTATCGGTAGCACGGGTTTGGCAAAGGAGGGGAGGGACAGTGTTGCAGATCACAGCTCCAATTCGGGCAGTTTGCTGTGGCGTTTGCTCGGAGGCCATCGTGGGTTATTGCAGAGTAAGCCTGCAGCCACGTCTGCAGGAATGCTGTTAGATGAAACTGCTTGAGCAACAGATGAAGACGGTTGGGACCAATCGAAGTCCCTCGCAGCAGATCAATCGACAATCGAACAAAGAAGCAATCTGGTCTGCGAGAAAGCCTGCTCTGGCCTGAGGGAACGTAAGATCGAGTGTGAAGCTTCTAATGAAGACGGAGAACATTGACCCAGACAGGACTTGGGTAATGAGAAAGAGTCAGTCGTCCAAGGAACATGAGTGTTCAAACCTTGATTGTGAGTTTGGCGTCCATGGATGAGTTGTCCTTCCGTTCCCTTGAGTTTTCAACAAACAATGACAATACCCTCATGAATCCTCTCATCTCCGTCATCACTTGCCCCTCTATCAATGAACTACATTCATCATCAGATTGTTCTCCGCAGTGACGGTCCCGAATGACACGCGCAATAGCAAAACATGCAAGTTGGCGAAGGCGGAGAAGTGTCCAATGTAATCCCCGCATTCATTCACCGCTCCCTTCACTACATCACGGAGAAAAACTGATCAAGAACGGAGATGACCTGATGACACTATCATGGAAACGCACGAACAACTCACTTCCTGATTGACGTTTGACAATAGCGATTATGCAAGTGGGAGAAGTGTTTCTGCAGAAGTGTTCAATGCTATTCCCACAATCATTCATCGCTAATTACGGAGAAAGCCCCGTTGGAGACGGAGATGACCTACAATAGCATTATCGCTGCGGAAACACATGATAAATTACTCTACACATATTTATCGCTCGTTTCACCACTACATGGAGAACAAACGATCGAGAACGGAGATGACATGATGACACTATCGCAGAGACGCACGTAGGACTCGCTTCCTGATTGACGACTTACAATAGCAAACCCCGCAATGATTTTTCGCTGATTACCGAGAACGACTAATTAGAAATAGAGACGACCTACAATAGCAATTATGCCGCTACGGAAACGTATGAAACATTCACTCTGCAGTCATTCAGCGCCTCTTTCACCACTTCATGGAGAACAAACGATCGAGAACGCACGTATGTCGTATAATCCACACCCCAAATGACGTCTGACAATAGCGATTATGCAAGTTCGAGAAGTGTTCAGCGCCATCCCCGCAATCATTCATCGCCGATGACGGAGAACGGCTGATTGAGTACAGAGACGACCAATTACAGAATTCCTGCGGTTGTGGAAACGCACGAATAATTCACTCTGCAGTCCTTCATCGCTCCCTTCACCACTTCATGGAGAAAGCCCCGCTGGGAACGTAAATAATCTTATTATAGCCATTGTGCCGCTGCGGAAACCTACGAATTACTTATTCCAACCGCAATTCCCATACTAATACTCAGGTTAAACACTATTTCGAAAGGTTATACCTTGAAATAGCATTCGTACCACGTCAAAAACGCGCGCAAACTCCATTCCAATTTTATTCACCCACGGACATTCACCGCTCCAATTACCACTTCACGGAGAAAGCCCCGTTGTTATAGTAACCATGCGACCACGAAAACACACACGTATCATCCTCTCGATATTTCCCTGCGATAGAAGTAGCAACACACTCATCGCTCCCTTCACTATCTCGCAAAACCACGAACTAGATTCAGCAATAGCGAAATTCAATAATAGCAGTCGTGTAATCTCAAGAGAATGCACGAAGAATGCTACGCCGACTAGATATCTGCGAACGTGAGGGGTTCACCGTGAACTTCGTCACTTTACCGAGAATGCTGGATTGAGGATAGAGATAATCTATAATTACATCCCTACCACTTTAAAATCGCACGTGTCCTTTACTCCCAAAATATCTTCGATGACAACACATTCACCGCTCTTGACCGCTTCACAGAGAAAAATAACCTGGAATCAAAGTTTCTTGTGCTGCTGTAGAACCACACAATCACCTCCCTATATCATAGACATCCCCACAACAATGACATACCCACCACCCCTCCCCTACTGCCCCAAAAGAATCGTATCAGAATAGTACAACTCTCCAACGCCACCCGCACTACGACGGTTACACACATACCTTTCATTCCCCAAACATCCCCGTTAAAATGCCATATCCATCACACTCCACTCCATACGTCCCAACCTCCTTGCCACTGCAGCAATAGCAATATTATCCGTTACTACTCCTGTCGCCAACCCCCTCAGTACCTCCTCCCCATCCTTCGCCCTCATTCTCGGTTCCCCCCTCTCTGCTATAGAACATACCTCATCTCCTCTCCGAATCCCCACCCCTTCCTCACTGGCGTACCTAGCCTTTAAAGCAGACGCTATCCTTGCCATTCCACACAAGGTAAGCACCTCCTGCGCCGTGAAGGCGAACGCGGAGATTGCATCCATAAGAAACATTGGCGCGGTTCGAGAGGATTGGAAATCTAATGAATGGAAAGTGGGAAGGTGGATATTGTGGTGGCGGATGATTGGGGAACGGGGTATGTATATTTATTGAGGGTGGATGTGAGGGTGGATGGATGTGGGTTTGCGATATTCTAGAATATGCATATATGCGAGGGGATGGTTGTATGGGGCGATCTTGATTGTGGATTGCGGCGTGTAGGGTTAGATTGGGGTTTTGGTGCGTTTGCTGGAGGGTTTGAATAGAATGCGATGGATGCGAGTTGGCGTTATGTTGGTAAGCTGGTAAGCTGGTGAGGTGGTGTTGATTGGTTGGTAGCAGCTGGTCAAACTTCCTGAGCTCGGTCCATGGATTAAACGTCACATATGACAGTCCGTTGGCTACTAGACACTCGTTGAGCTCATTGATTAGCTTCGGCAACTCACATTCACACATCTCCTCATCTGTCTTCCCCCTCCACTACCTCTCTTACTACTTCTCCTACATTTTCATTGTTCACCTCATCCTCGTCCCCCATTACAGCCTCTACCACAGCACCCCTCCCTCCAGCAACACACGCCACTGCCTCTTTCAAGACAGCTTTCAATGCTTCCATACTGTCAGCCCGTCCTGTATATAGATCTTCCTTAGTCGCACCAAACCCCGATCCTGCTGCCGCTTTCGCAATACCAGTGTAGTCTGGAGATGGTTGGAAAGATATGTGGAGGTCTTCGTTTGTGGATGTGGAGGCGAGGCCTGCAGGGTAGACGAGTTCGAGGGATTTGCGGGGGGCATTCCAGCCTGCACATTCGAATACTGGTTGTTAGAAAATATCATCGTTCCCGGCGTTACTTATGTGAGGAATGGGCAAGGGGATAGCTACAGTACCTTTGTTGTTGAGCACAACTGTCAGGACAGGAATTCCATATCTCGCCGCAACCCAATAAACGCTACCAGGGATGCTGAAAAGGAAAGTCCCATCCCCAACGATCGCACACACGAACTTCGGATGCCCACTCGCCTCAAGTGCCAATCGTACACCCAGCGCTGCTCCACCACTCCACCCCAGTCCCGCGCCACCACAATTGATCCAGCTGCTGGGGAGGGAAGTCTGAAGTTGATCGGCGATCGCAACAGCGGACGTGACTGCTTCAACCACATAGACAGTGTCTGGAGGGACTGAGAATTTGATTGCGGCACCAACGTGATGGGCGGTCATTGTGCCGCTGGGACGCGGTGCTGCGAGGGCAGCAAAGGAGTCGAGACGAGTGGTATGTTTGTCTTCTTGACGCTGTTTGCGCTCCGCGTATTTGGGGTTCTTGAGTTTATGTATCAGAGCTTTATTACTCTGGAGGTAGGTATTCAACTGTGTGAGAGCGTAATGGCTGTCCGCTTTCCATCTGCCATGTGCAATGAAGTGAGAGTTGGGCATCATGACGTTAAGAGGGTCGACGTCGATATGGTAAATCCGTGCACCTGCACGAGGAGGGTTACGAGACGGAATCCATGGTACGTCGCAATCAAGGATCAAGATTATGTCTGCTTCTGTTGTGGCCTTGTCGAAGCTGAAGCGGAACCCGAGGGCAGCACTGTGGGTCAGCGGAAAACACATGTCGCTGCCGCCGGTGTCGAAGACACGGAGTCCGGGTATCGTTTCCGTCAGCTGGACCAGCTGTGCAGGGTTTGCGTGATTTCGACCGGAGTAACCTGTGATAATGAGAGGGTTTTCTGCATTGACCAGAGCTTCTGCAATTTCTGAGACCGCACTCGCTGGTAATGCGGCACGGCCTATCTCGCAATAACCCGTCTGATCAAGCTCATAAGGCTCAATTTCCTCCGCCATGACTTCCCGTGCACCCGTAAGGTATACAGGGCCCTTCGGATCACTCGTGGCGAATTGCACTGCCCGTGCGACCGTTTGCTTGACCATCCGTCCAGTCCTCAGCTCGCCAACATACCTACAATACTGCCGCACAATGGCTTTCTGATCCGGCGCATCTTGAATCCAGTGCTGATACTCCGTGCGCGAACATGTCAGCTCCCCGTCTTCTGTCACGGGGCATAGGCCTGCGAAGATGAGCACGGGTGCCCTACCAGCACTGGCATTGTGGATGCCGCAGCCGAGTGCTTGAGTTCCGACATCGACGTGTACTATCACTGCTTGTGGACGGCCTGTAACACGTGCCCAGCCGTCGGCCATGGATATAGCGACCATCTATGTTGTATGCAAAAGTCTTAGTGGCGTGCGTTGCAGCGGAATCCATGTGCGAAGAATCGGTGATTTTACATGAAACTCTATGCAAGAAAACTCCTACCTCGCTAGGACATGTGTAAATCTTAGGGAAGGCATCCCTTCTCTCCTTCTGACCCTTGAGCACAGCTTCGATCATGCTGGGATGGTCGGATCCGAGGTTGACGAAACATGCTTGCACGCCCGACTAGACCGATTGTTAGCACACAGTCTAGAATGGCAACAACATTGCCACGAACCTCCCATAGAGCTTCGAAAAGGGCGGAAGAGGCCGTATACCTGTGAAGGAGCCGCTGGTCAGGAAAAGCATTCAATATCCTGCTGGAAATTCATATGGCTGACTTTGGCTTTGCCGTGCTTATTCCCCTGATTGTAGTGGAAGTATTGACGTCCCGAGGGTCTCTCCATAGGTTTATGATACTTGTGGTGCAAGCAGGACTATGCGATTGGTTAAGGCATCGTGCTAATAGGCGTTTGCTCGAATTCTTCAGCAACGGAGATAGTCTCACAATAGAAATCATGGCTGCCATCATTAACCAGTATCGAAGACAGCAGTTCGTTTCAATGTCTTGTACGTAGCTTTAACTCGTACAAGATAGGATTCCTTAGCGGCGGGCAACTGATCCTTCGATCCTTCGGACGGTCTGTAGGTGGTAGCATGACTTTGGGAACGGTAATTACATAGTAAATTTAGATTTCACAATCACGTATTATATTATAAGTATTATTTTCAATTATAGTAGTTAATTCCTAGCTATTAATATATAGTATTAGGTAAGATATATTAATAGTCATATTATATATAAATTAAATACTATAATACTACTAAGATTACTAAGCCCTTTAGTTATACTTATAAGTATAAGGCTAGGTATTATATTAATATTACTTAGAGACTAATATAATAACTAATTAATAACTAACTTTCTCGCGGAGATAATATATAGTATACTACATTATAAGGGTATACTTAGACTCGTCGAAGTGCCCTTTTAAAAGGCGCTTATTTGTCTCCTCTCAGGTAATTACTATAATATCATACCATTCATAATCAATAGTCGATATTAGTACGTTAAGACTGATGTCAAGCACGTCCTGTAGTTCTTATACGTCGAAAAGAGAGACATATGCATAGTTATACCTCAGATATTACTGAATTTGTTGGCGCGGCAAAGGCTGGCATCTAACCACTGCTTGACATTCAAGCTCCTCCTCTCCTCTGCGCCTATCGTATACAGGAAGAGTAAGCAATCGAACGACCGACGAAATGGCAGCATTCAGTCATTTGCGCTTGATGCTAGCCCAGCACCAAATCGCACAGTCGACGTGCAAACACCCACCAGATTTGCCCTGTCCCGGAGCGGTGTCACAAGCGTTCGTGACCTCGGACAGATATCGCTGACAGTAATAGTCCGGTCCGCGTTTCCCACTCGGCATCGATGCAACCCTCACCGTCGGCGTTGGTACGTCTGGTCCCGCGCATGCGGGATCCGGACTGTATTCGACATCCAGCTGTAACAGCATGCCGTCCGTCTTTGGTACCTTATAGGTATTGTAGTAGGGTTGACCGCGCTCGACTAGGATGATGTCGTCTTTGGCGTGCCTGGGTGTGCAGAATTCGGCGACGCGGTCGAGGATCCAGGATGTTTCGGGGCTTGGCGCTGGGGTTTTGACGGCGTTGGTTCCGGTGCCATAGTCTTCCCCACAGGAGAGAGAAGAGGTCATTGGGTTTCGGGTAGTAGTGGTGGGTGGCGGTGTAGTCTTTGCTAGTGTTGTGAGATCTGAGCAATATTGGCCACTGGTGGTGAGCGGCGGGCACGGCGTGTTGGAAGGGTTCGGGACTATCAGTTGAGGGCAGATGCCGTTACCTTTGTCCAGGCGGGCCGAACATACCGGAGCGGAAGGAAGCTTGGGCAGCCCAGTCGCAGGAGCGTCGGTCGTCGTAGTTCTAACAGATATTGGTGTAGCTGTTGCCGTAGAAGTGGATTTGGACGCAGGGTTTGAAGAGGAGCTTGAGCGCGTTGCTGGACTCGCCGACATGACACCCCAATGTGCGGTTGACAGTACACCCTTAATGAGATTCTCGGCCGATGCAATAGCAGCTTTGTTTACCGCCAAATGGGTATCCACATTCACATGGGCGAATATGAATTTAGGCAGTCCACATGCTCCAGAGCAGCTAGCCGAGGACGATATCGTTATTGTGGCAGGGCTAGCACCGCAGCTGGCCATCGTGGTGTAGGATTGAGTCTTCCATGCGGAAGCAGACTTATCGTAGATGATCTTGTAATCTGTGACTGCGGCTGTGCTGGAGCAGGGACTTGTGCTTGCCGAGGTTTGGCTAGATGATCGCTTCGATGAAGTTCCACTGGTGGAACTAGAAGCCTTATTTGTATTGGAACTTTTGTTGTCCCTAGATTTGTTGTTGTCGTTGTTCTTGTCGTTATTTTTGTTGTCGTTGTTTTCGTTGCTACCGCCCCCGCCGCCGCCTCCACCTCCACCTCCTCCACCTCCTCCACCTTCGTTTGTGCTCCCGCCGCCACCGCCACCGCAATTACCCACCGAGATGAGACCAAGCTTCCAGCAGGAAGGTGGGGCAGGCGGGAACCCCGGTCCCGGGATATGCGGAAGGCTCGGCATTCCTTCAGGTCCTATGATGGGAATTGGAGCGAACCAGAAGCCACCGCTATTGACAGACTGTGTGACTGAAACTTTCGAGGTCTGACCAGCTGAGCCGGAGATGATTATCGGTGTTGTGACGAGGGTAGGTGCGGTAATCGTCGCCAGATCGGAGAATTGGCTCTCCACGTACGTAGCTGTTTGGCCTCCTGAGGTGACTACAGTTGTGACCCAAGCTACTACTATTGACGATGAAGAGGAGTCAGGAATAGAGGTTGTGGGATGTGAGGTGATAGGAACGGTTGGTAGATCATTTGTCAAGCCACTGCTCCGCGTGCCTGCACCGGGAGAGCCATTGACCGAGCCAAGTAATGGACTTGGTGAACCAGAGGTACTGGGTAATCCAGTGAGTGAATAGTGTGGGGGGATCGCTGGTCCCACGACGCTCGTGGCTAATCTTGACGAGGCAGATAAACCGGCGGGTAGAGTCTTCGATCCAGCTGTCGGGCTGGGTACATTAGCCGTTTTTGTTTGTACAGCAGTTTGAAACCTGGCTGCATCAGAGACCGAAACGACGTCCCCAGTGCCGACTTTCAAGTGGGAGTGTAGGGAACCACTCCCTGTTTTGACAGGATCATACACGCGATCACCTGATGTACTGATTGGAAAGGGTGGAGTTGCCTGATTACTATCTCCCTCAGCCTGCCAGCGAGGTAATTTTCTTAGCGTGGTGTCAGGAGCTTGAGTCAAAGCTATGTCATCGGCCGTTTGGGCGAGTGCAACGACTGGGATCGCGATGATCTGGAGAAACAAGTGCATCGTAGATTAGAGGTCAAATTGGACTCTGGGTAAATGTACAGACGATGAGATGGACATAGTGGATACATAGACACCACGAGGGAATGGGAATTCACGCTCTTATGCATGCCCGCGACCCTCTTTGCATATGAGCTCAGCATGTCCGGTATACGTATATTGTAGACTCATGGATGTCTGAGATATGACTGTGCATGTGGCACAGATTGTTGTATAGCCAATCGCTCATGCCTGTAGCTGGCGTAGAGGGCGACACAGATGTTCTCAAACATAGGAGGTGCGTAGTAACATGTAGGCCTGCGGCAGAACGGGAGGGGAATGTTGGTAAGACGTATGGGTTGGTCCAAGGCTCTGTGGCCACACCTGCCTCTGATGTGTCCATCGCCGGCTCCACTATGTTAGGCTTGTATGATCCTATGAGGCAAAGTGTTGGACAATATTGAATCGCGCGTCGTTGTTTGGTCCGCACGCGGCCCGTACGGCGCGGCTGTTCTAGGCGCTGGGATCGTGGCCCCGGGTTTCCTCTGTATCAAATTCAAACCTCAAACGTGGGCAGCATATAGAACCAGTTTCATGGGTGACAGAGATGCTCGAGAGGTTTTACCTTTACAGCGGTGTGCTGTGCCTCTACCGACGATACGCTTGTCCGAATGCCCACTCTTGCACCTCCATCAAGATGTAAGGTTGCACCAGCGGGATTCATACAACAGTCCAAGCAGGACCGAAATCTTGACAGCTCGAGTTGTCTGGTCAGGTATGGCTGCTGATTACGATTCACATGAAAGAAAACTTCCATATTGACGGCTGTTGTGGCTGCGCACTTGAAAGGGACGGCTGAAACGGCATTTCAATGCCTCCAACAGCTCGGCTGGAAGAGGCATGCTACGGAGCGATTCTCAAAGTCTGTAAGTCTCACATGTAGGAACTTCATTGCCTGAAACAAACTCCTTCATGGCACAGCTACACCAACAACTGTAAGGAATCCTGTGTTCATTGTCACCAAGGAGGAGCGCTACGCTCCTCGAAGCCCGAGGGCTATGACCACACAACTTCTGGCCTGGTGTATTCGATCTCAGGCTTGGCAAGATGGCTATATCTATATCAGAGAAGCTGTTCCCATCTTCTCTCTGACTAGAGAATTGATTGTGTTCCCCCTCCGAGAAGATGCAATCGCCAACACGCGTCTTACAATCCCTACTGCTTTTTCATTTGATCATTTCTTTAGCTCTGGCAGCGTTTCAGTATATTGATTCGAGCTGCGCTCAATTTGACAAGTATGGGGGAATCCAAAAAGGTGTCGATGAATCAATACGGGCATTGAATGCGGCCATCGCTGCGCTCCAGCAAGATCACTCTCTACCCCAGAACGCTCGGATTGGAAATATGTTGACGGCTATGTTTGGTCAGACCCCTTCGATCGAAGAAGCAAAAAAGATCGTCGAAGGTCTCAAAGGTGAGTTCCAGTCCTTACACGACGAGTAGTCCCGTATCCTGACCCCTCAAAGGCATATACGAGGCAAAGGTCGCAGCACTTGGGCCGACTCCCAATAATATCTACGTATATTGTGGTCATAGCGTGATATGGTCAGAATACAAGCCGGATCCAAATCGGCCGGAATGTGTCCAAGCATTTGACCCCAGTCAAGCGAAAGGCGGTGAATGCGGTGTTCAAGTCCACGAAGGCGACAATGTCGACATTGACGGCAAATCCGTTCCCGGATTTTGGTATGCCCCCAACCCGTTCGAGTCGACGTCCATGCCAACTGGTTTCGCAAACCCGGGGAGATGGACTCAGCTCATTGGAATCGATGGAGAAGGTACCGTCGCCTCAGGCAACTCTTTTTGCTCAATAAAGATGACAGACGCTATCACATTCAGTAATTGTGACACCACTGCTGCAGGACAACCTTTCTTCATCATCTTTTGCGAAGCGAGCTTCAATCCGCCAGCGGATAAGCCCGATTGGGTGAATCATAACATCAACAACGAATATTGGAACGAACCCAATGCTCCCGGCTCACTGCTGGACGATCACCAGGGCTCGCTATCTTTTCACATGATTCACGAGTTAGGTCATGCACTGTGTTTATGCAAGTCATCTTCGATTCCCCTCAATTCCAATGCTGACAGTACACTGTAGCCAGTGATCAGTATCTCCAAGATACAACAACCAAGGCCTACGAATGGGCTCTTTGCATAGAACTCGCAGAGATGAACCACGGCAGGAATGCAGCCGCCAACACTGCATGGAAGAATTGTGATTCGCAAGCCTTTTTTGCTATTGGTGAGTGCCACATCATACGTTGACGGCAAATTTCCCGTGATACTGCGGGAGACTAGTACAACAAGTAGGCTGACTGCTCGACAGCTATGCTCTTGGACAAGTGTGATTGGTCCACAGGTTATGCCGAGGACCCGAGCCATCCGGGCGTGTAGCAACCGGCCGAAGTCGACAAAGATGGTGTTGTATTTATTACCTTGGAAAGGTATCAATCATTGATATTTGATGATCGTTCACAAAGGTCACGATAATGTTTGTAACAGTTTGGATCTGGTCCTCCAACGTTGACCCCACGGTCTCCACATCATGAGGAATGTCGTATGACTCGCCCAAACAGAACGCTATCTCTCACTACGATACTCATCGCTTCTGTAACAAGATTCAGGAATTAGCACACTCTGCGATGATATCTGAGACATCTATCGTCATTAATATTTGAAGACAGCAGCCTCACGAGAAGTCTGCTTGGACTCACCGATAATGAAGATAATGGTAACACTGAGGAGAGGTAAGACCATCGGTATCAACTTGAAGTTGGTCATGGAGAAGGCTTTATTGGGGGTTTATGGAGATAGCGTACTGGAATGTCACCCGTACAAGGTTTGAAGGCGGACGATCAAGATTATATAGGAGTACCATCAACAGAATGACCGAAGTAGAGTCTTCTGCACAAAGTGGCTGCGCAAGAACAAATTTCCAGCTAAGTAGACATAAATTTCTCTTTTATTATGCACACGCTATGCAGCCGTCTTGGCATCTCTGCTATCTTCAGCCCTACGTAAGCAGCCAATTTTCTCTGCCCCATTTGACTCTTAATATTAACTTATCCCCCCGCGTACTACCGACATCAATCTTATAGGTTGTTTGAGTCCGATGTGTCTCTTTTGTCGACTTATTCAATCTTACTATTTCACTGAGTATAAAGCCGCAGGCTCCGGTACCATATAGGTGAGTACCAGCAAATTGTGCATACGATATCGAGAAAGTCACAGAGCATGATTATCGAATTATACATGACCGTGACATCTACTTGATGACGGATTCAAGCTGCACACACAAAGGATTACCCACTTTGGTCAAGTGCTGGTTACCATCGTCAACGGCGACACACAAGACCACACTATCCCTACTGAAAAAGCGATAGAAATGCCAATAAGTGATGCTTCTCGACACACCACTAGCTGCATACTATCTGTCTGCGCGTTGCTTCACAATCACTTCCACCTACCGACCGAGATCATCTCCATTATCCTGGATCATGCGGCGTACTGGGTCTGTACAACAACAACACGGCCTTTCACACGAGAACACTGCTCATATTCGCCACATTATACGCTCCTTGCTACCTCCCCGCTGTCTCATAGTACGGCGTCTTCACCGCCTGGAATGGAGCAGCTAAAGGTACCGTCGAGAGGCCGATTCCCGTGCAGACGAATCGCAGTGACAGTGCGGGCGCAAGCTGAACAAAGGCCCAAGGAATACCATAGTCAGTTCTCTCATATGACTCCTGGAGGTTGGTACGAAAAGCCACCTGGCAGGAACCCCGTCATTGTAAGTGTACTATGGGCGGGTCTACCTGAGAACGCCGATGGCAGTCTGCGAGGCAAAACTCGCGATCAAGTCTTCTCGGCTTCCAACATCCCATCAGTGCTCGATCTCGACGGAAGAGAATGGCCGCAAGAAGGGAGTATCCCAATTCCTGTCAAGGCACGCGTCCCAGGGGTTCGTACCGAGGTGCCAAGACGAGTACCGAGGTTGCCAAAGCGTGGGATACCCGTAGGGTGGTCGATACCTGTGATCGAAGAAGCACTGAGCCGGCATGAGATGGAGGAGAGGGAAGTCGTGTGGGACTGGACACACGAAGGGGCTGGGGGAGACTTGGTCAGAGCTTTGGTGGCTGGGGATGCGCTGGAGTTGGCGGCTAATCATCGTGCGTTTGGGTGGGGTACCACATTTACGTTCTTGGAGGTCAATTTGTTTCACGCCATATGAGTTGAATGGAAGCTGGGGAGTCTCGGCAGCTCGGAGTGTCGTACAAAGACGATTCTGGATGCATGTCTGCTTGGTACAGTAGGAAATGATCTGTCAGCGGCCCCAACGGCTCGGTACAGTAAGAAAAGACCCGTCAGCAAAACCAATGGCTTGGCAAACAAAGAGGATCGCTCACCCGAGTACTCTCGTGGCCCAAAATCCCACTATCCGTCCTTTCTTCCAAGATCTACAACATGCGACTGGACCCCACTATCCATCCTTTCTTCCAAGATCTACAACATGCGACTGGACTCCCTCGACTCCCAATCTCCCAATCATCTACTTCCACTCCACAAGACTCGAAAAACCAGCAGCATTCTCACATCCCTCCTCATCGCCCGCACCACAATCACCGCCTCCTTCAGCCTTCAATCATGATTTGAAAACACCGAAAATACCGCTCAACACCCTCACCCCTACCCCATCAGATACACGCAAAACCCAGCAAAGCGGACCAATGGGTAGCCAATGCGCAGATAAGGTGAACGCCATGAGCAGTGCAAGAAACCATGCGCTTCTACCTTACGACTCTTCGCTTACAGGACCGTTGGTCAGAAGACTGACGATGCAGCTTTTTCAAGAAGACAGCAATAAGGAGTGAGAATCCTTACGTGGAATTGACAGGCAAGACGAGACTACGACTATCAATAGAGCCAGTGGGGAGGGAGGGAGGGTGATAGACAGTACCATAGCCGTGTTGAGGACGAGGGTGGTTGGTAAAGACCACCAAGAACTTCTTCCTCTCGATTCATGAATCCATGTCAACTCAACGTGACAGGACAAAGTAGAGTCCAGTGGAGGAGGAAGCACCGACTAGGAAATCGCCACTAATCACGAAGAGAAAGAATAGTATAAATGCGGATGGATGTCTAGGCCATCTCTAACACGTCACCTGTTTCTATATCTAAACCTGACGGATTGTCATCCACCTAAGATACTTGCATGTTGGATGTTAACTAGGCTATGTCTATGTCCGGCGGATAAGTAAGGTACCTAAGGTACCTAGATTGGTGTAATCTAAGGGTAGGCTGGACCAATCAATAATCGCCCGAGGTAAGTAACCTTGGAATGTATATTAATTTCTCCTCGGAATATTTCCAGATATGCTACCTATTCCTCCGTTCAATGTAAAATCCGCACAAGAGAGAAAGAAAATCTCGCTTTACGATATCGAAGGCTTAAGAGGGGTAGAGATAGCGGGGGGGCCGGAGATGGTCTTTTCCCTCGGTCTTTTTCAAAAGGAGTACTTTATTTAATGTTATGGGTGGGACTTGGGTACCTACCTACTTACGGCTTACGTACGGTACCGGCTAAGTGGAGTTCAACCGGTTGCCATTTCTCACATTCTATTGCAGGGAGGGTATCGAGGCTGACCGTCTAGCCCACACGTGGACGGACAGGAGTGGTTGTCGAAACCGTTGAGAGGGCCCTTTTTAAACAAAGCGCTCTACGTCTTTCCCTTCCAACATGTCAACGCCTATCGTACAGTCCACCATTATTCACCTCGACCGCTTCCTCCTCGGATCGCTCTTCGGACTCGTAGCGCCCCGAACCGGCAACTCAGGCACCGGCTTGAACCTCTCCCCCTTCGCTGCCTTTGGCGTACTACTCGGCGTCGTCCGCGGCGTACTCTCGTTCCCAGCCCCAGGCGTGCTTCCACTGCCCTGACTCGCCGTCCCGCTCAAACCCCTCTTCATCATCTTCCCCAGGATCCCCACCAACTCCGCCGCATCCTCGAACATGTCGTCGTCCATCCCTTCCTGCGCGTTGTAGACGTCTCGGATGGCGGCTTGCGCGAGCCGGCGGCTGCCTTCGCCGTCGTGGACGCAGTCGTAGAGGTAGGCGGAGTATTCGGTCTTGACGGAGAGGCGGATGGGGTGCGAGCCGGAGAGGTAGGCGTTGGCAAGGTTGGAGGCGTAGTCGAAGTACTCGGAGGCGCGGGGGATGTAGTCCATGGCGGGGAGGAGGAAGGTGGCGCTTGGTTTGGGGATGGAGACGGGTGATAGACCGGGTGGGAGGGATGCGGTGGGGCGGAATCCACTGCCGCTCAAGCCGGGAGGGGATCGGCGGTTGGAGGTGTAGTTGAGAGAGGATTTGCTTTTGTCTTTGAGGTCGGTAGGATTGAGGAAGCTGGGGATTGCGGTTTGATTGATCGAAGGCTGGTTGTGGAAGAGGACGAAGATGTGGTAGAAAGAGGCACGGAGTTTGTAGATCAGAACCCGGAGCTCGTGGGGCACATTCCGGAGCATGGGCAGGACGTTTTCTTCGGTTATTATGAGACCCTCGCGCGCGAGGAATATGATGTGGTGGTACAGTTGGAGCGATTTGGTGTCGCGTGTAGTATCCAGTCGACGGAGGCGTCGAGCGCGGACCAGTTTTCTGGAAAGGAGGACGGAAAGACCGAGGACTTGATAGAGAGCGGTGGACACGCCTGGCAGGGCATTCCTCGTTGCTTTAGCAAATCGGCCGAGGAACTTTTGATCGACCTCCGAAGAGGCCATCAACGTTGCGAAGGCGATGTTACCGAGTGTCTGCATTTCCGCCAAAGTCAGCTCTAGGAGGATCAGGAGGTGAAAGAGGGTGACACAGATCATGCACAGGTATGGGTGAAGAAGATGACGCTTTGGCTTGGTCATGGTTGACCATACTGTGCAATGCTGCCCGAGGGCCCTTCGTGTAACAGCCATATATTGGTATTCGAAACACCACGAAGTTGTGAAACACCAAGGCTAGCAGATGAGTTGAAGGTAACCTTACTTTTGACGGCGCGCCTTGATGATCGAAGTAACCGCAGATTCCTGCCGTCCACTTTGTGATGTATTTCGTGATTCTTGCGCAAGGTTGACGGAAGATGTAACCTCGCAACGTGCTTCATCGTTGCCCGAGTGTTCCAAGACGGGGTTGTATGTCCACGTTGACGCTGAGGGATCGACGGCTCGCCTATGAAGTGCTCTACTCGAACTTCACTCTTGTGATTCGTAGATGGATGATGTAGTGATAAGGTGGTGATTGGTGGTGTATCCGAGGTGAATCAATTACACGTGCTCAAGGCCGTGAGTGGTATATTCCCCACTCTTTATCCCAAATTGAACCAGGACAGACGGAGAGGTATATGTTGCTGGAGAAACACCGATTGATTTCCTTCGAGTATCCTCCTCGAGCTTTGAGGTAACTTTTGAAGTAATCTGCTTCATCGTCAGCTGTTGAAGCTTTGCAGCGTGGTAGCTCGACCAACCGCAGAAAGGCGAAAAGCACGCAAAATCCTCCGATTCCCTATGATACACAGATGTAGAGCGCTATTTGGTCAAGATGTGAGATATTCTGTACAGGTCGGAGGCGCAAGCAGGCATTGAGGCCTCAATTGGAGGTGGGGAGAAAATGGGAGTGGTCGTAAGAATTTCTCGAAGCTCTTGGTATCTGCGCGGTCAATGCGCCTCATCTGCCGCTCTGGAGCGTGTCGCAGATCGTGGAAAGACGGACAGAGCCGCGAACGCCACGATTGAGTTTGTGACCGCCTTTTGACGCGCTCTGCACAATTTGGTGTCCCGGTGTGGCGGAGAAGCGGTGGACGTCGGGTGTTGGATCAGTGAGTGAAAAGGCACATCAAGAGCATGGGGGGAAGAGAAGCAGTAGGAGATTTGTTCTGACAATGATCGTGGGGTGCAGCATTGTATGTATGTATGTATGCTTCATGCTGGGCCGTTCATGAACTGCGTTGGTCTTGCATGAAGCTTGCATACGTGTCCGACGGAGCTTTCATTTCCCAAGTTGCAGATCCCCGTCAAAAGCAAGGCTTGCCCAGCCATCTTTATGCGACGGAGAAGGCCCGACGAGATATCGGTGCCTGAGTAGCTCCATATGTCGCCGTCGTCAGTTGTTCCTTCCAAGATGGACGATGGTTGTATGACGATGAACGAATAAGCGTCATTATCAGAGTTGAGGCTTGCAAAAGGATAGAATTGATGGTAGCGAATAATAAGGCTTCCATTGCTCCCTTTCCCATGCTCCGCTTTAGCGTGCCGACGTCAACTTAGCGCCCAAGCTGGCATTGGGCTCTGTGAGCCTCAACCTTTCCAGCCCTTTGCCCATCCATTCCCTTCTTGAGATACGAGTCTCCCATCCACTTTCTACCCTCCCTCATCTCCCACTTTGACAACTCATCACCAGCTATCATGGCTACCTAGACTAAGGTATCTTCGACTCGGCCCCAACGCGGCATACCTTATACTAATAGTACTAGACTAGTGCAGCTAGCGCAGGCTTGGCGTCCCGGCTTTTTGGATGGGGGAAAGAGCGGTGTGGGATTGCCAAGCCCTGCTTCAAACAACAGAAGACTGTTTGGAGGTCGAACGTAACGTCATTCTATATCTCCACTACAAAGACAGCATAGACTACAGTTACAGTGGAGACAGTTATTACGCGCTCTTGTGTACCGAGGTATGTGAGACTGCTACAAAAGGATACCTTTGGAATAACCTCCATCCCGGCTTCACTGGCACTTTCCGTCTGCCATCAGATGGTACAAATACCCTCATCCCCTGGTCTCCACTGACTGATGTTCAGCAATGGCGATGAGGCCTGGGCGGTTACAGGTTCCTGAGCATGTGCTTCAAGACCTCCGGCTCCATCCGCTTCCCCGTCTTGTCATAGAACCTCGATGCAATCTCCAGCCACTTGACCTCGTCGTTCTTCCGCGTCAGCTTGTACAGAATCTTCATCTACAGCGGTGGTGTCAGCAACGCTCAAGATAAAGACAATACGGCAACCTACGTGAGCCTCGGTCAATCCTTCGTCAGGATCCATGTAGACAATTGGATGACCACGGAGGTCGGCCGGCTGTTCCTCATCGCTGTCCACCTCAATGACCTTGAATGTTGTACTCTTCTTGCCTTTCTTAAAGCTCTTGAAGTCTCTTGTAAAGGGGCCCCGGGGATCGATCCCTTCGTCATCGGTCCGATCCGAGTCGTCCCCTTCCGCTCTCAAAATTCCCTTCTTCCCATCTTTCTTGTTCTTCCCACTCTCCCCTGCGGATGACACTGCTTTGTCCTTGTCGTTTCCTTTGGCATCATTGCTGAGTTCTTTGAAGCGCTGCCTGAGATCGTTCTTGCTCTTCATGGGCAATGCATCGTGAATTTCCTTCCAAGTCTTGCCTTGAGCTTTCATGCCGATGATCAGAGTGTCTTCCATTCCAGTCCAGCCATTAGAGTTAGCGGCAGGTGTTGTCTCGGCTGTTGGTTCCGCAGCGGGAACAGGAACAGCGACAGGAATAGGAACAGGAGCAGGAGCGGGAACCGAAGCGGGAGGTGCAGGTGTTGCAGCAGGCGGTGCCGGTGTTGTTACTGGCTCGGGCGTAGGTACGGCAGTGGTGACGACTTTGGCCTCGGTCGATGAAACGGGCGTTGACGTCTTCATAACGAGGTATCAGCGAGCCGTACGCTTGTTCCGGCACAAGAAACTTACCTTACGTGGCCTCACCATTTTCATTCCTCGGTTCGATCTCGTGATGCTTGGATCAGTGCCTAGGAAAAGCTCGATGAAGCTGGGCTTGCGTGGCCTGCTGGCGTTGCTGACAGGAGTTGACGTGGCGGACATCTCAGTCAGTCGATTGTAATTGTGGGGTGGTGATGTGGACGAGGATGTGAAAGGTGGTTGAGAAGGGTAGGGATGATGATGCGCGAAAGAAGGAGCACGAAAGCTAGGTGCACCTGCAGAACAGTGAAGGTCCGATAGAAGCTGGTGCTTCAAAGCCTTCTCGAAAGCTTGATTTACACAATCAAGACAGACATGTGCAGCATGATGGTGGTTTTACTTCGCTGGAAGTGGATATTAAACCATTGGTTTCTTCACTTGTGAATGCTGAGTAGTGAATTGAACGTGTTGAAGTCTGACTCTTTCCTGTCGAACATGTTACCTGTCAGTTTTTGATTTGGATAACACTGAGTATCGAAACTAAACCTAAGTATTTCGTGATGCGAAGTATGCCGAATCACTCAATGGGACCGGCGAATGAGTAAATGTAGACTTTCCAGCTAAGCCGATGTTAATATCCATGTCTTGGCACAAAAGTGTCATCCTCAACGTATCAGCTCGAAGTTATCTCAGTAAGATGTCGCGCCCGTACCACTTCCCTCTGAGAACTCTCCGTATGAACCTGTCTCCAACTTCGAATCCTCTTCCAATTCCCACCCCCCCATCACTCACCCACCATTCCCCACCTCCCCCTTCTCCACAAATACAAACAACCATGTTCCACCCCCTCACCCCCCTCCCCCCCCTCCTCCCCACCCTCCTCACCCTCACCCTCCTCCTCGCAACCACAGCACGCGCCCACAACATCCAGATGGGCGCACACTCTCGAGAGTGTTTCCACGAGATGCTGCATAAAGACGACAAGATGACCGTCACGTTTCAGGTGGGGGATCGGGAGTTTGGGGGCGCGGGGAATCTGGAGGTGGATTTTTGGGTGAGTGGTTGGGTGCGGTTTTTGTTTTGGGGGGAGGAGGAGGGGGGGGAGGGGGGATGGGATGGGGAGGGAGATGGGGGTGGGGAGAGGGGTGGGGAGGAAGAGAAGGTGATGGGGAGGGGGGGAGGGTGTGATGGATATATGATTCCGCGTTCTATGCACATCATCGTTGTGGTTTGAGTGAATAGCTGCCGACTGACATCTATGTGTGACGTGACAGATCCTCGACCCCTCAAACACCTACCTCGTGAACAACAAAGCCGTATCGTCGGGCGATCACAGCTTCGACGCCGTGGCGGACGGGAAACACGTTTATTGCTTCAGCAACGAGGCGTGGGCGGCGAGCACGAAGGAGGTTAGCTTCAATGTGCATGGGATCGTGTATGTGCCTGAGAGCGAGGCGCCGAGCGATCCGCTGGAGAGTGAAGGTTCGTGCGGTGTTTTTCTTTTGGGGGGGAAGAGAGGGTGTGGGGTTGGGTTGAGTGTGGTAGGTATGGTCGGTATGGGTTGGGTAAATATGAGGGTTGGGATACGGAGGGATCGAACGGTCAAGAGTGGCAATGAAGCAACATATACTAGGGATATCATCAAGTGGACGGGTGAGAGTCAACGCCAAAGAACTGGGCTGACGTCTCTATCCCTCCATCTAGTCAAACAACTCACCGAGCTCCTCAACCAAGTCAAAGACGAGCAATCCTACATCGTCATCCGCGAGCGCACGCACCGCAACACGGCCGAGAGCACCAACGGCCGCGTCAAGTGGTGGAGTATTTTCCAGCTGGGGGTTTTGATCGGGGAGGGCGTCTTTCAGGTGTGGTGGCTGAAGCGGTTCTTTGAGGTATGTGCGTTCGTGTTATCGTGTCTTTGGGGGTTGGGGGGTTTTTGTTTTCGGGGATTGTGGGGATGCGTGGGGATGAATGGGGATGGTTTTGGCTAATTTTGTGGTTGTGCGTGTAGGTCAAGCGTGTTGTTTAGGGAGTAGAGTGCGTGTGTGGGTTCGATGGGCTTGGTACGACTTAGGTAGTCTTTTCCAAGCTACCAATGTGTGCAAATCCCCCCAGTGCACGCAATCTGCAGCACTCCCAACGCAAGCCGAGCTATAGACGCCCTCATCCTCACAGCAATCTCACCTCCCTAAACACCTCCCTAAACACCTTCCACCCTCCCCCACCACCTCACCCCGCCTTCTCTCGTCCACTCCGTCCCTCTCCCTTACCTCTCCTCATCTCCTCATCTCCTCAAACCCGTCCGCATACTCCCCCCCCAATCTTAGCCTCAAAGAAACGAGCGCTGAGTTCCCAGTCCATGTCCTCTCACGCTCTTCGCGAAATAAGATTGATGAGGGTTGATGAGCTTTTACGATTCGATGAGGTTTGAGGGCTGGGAGATTAGGGAGGCGATATGGGTTTCTGTGAGGTATTGTTTTTGGGGGTTATGGAGGATGGAGGATGGAAAGTGTGGTCGGGGTTTTAAGAAGGTGTGTCCTGGTCTTTTAGGTCGAATTTGGGGTTTGAGGTTTTAGGCGTGATAGGATGAATTGGGGTTGGCAATAAGGGGGGGGTCGGGGCGTACATGTTATTGAGTCGGGTCTTGGGAAACAGGTACTTGATACTCCTTTTCTTTTCTCCTTGATACGCAGCGCTTATAACAAGATTATCGGATTTGTGCTATGTGAAGGTGGAGGTGGAGGTGGCGGATTTAGATGGGTAGGTAGGTAGATAGGGTAAAGGTGTTTAGGGCAGAGGTAGGATTGGATGGGATGGGATGGGATGGGTATTTGGGTGGTGGAAATGGAAGTGGAAGTGGAAGTGGAAGTGGATGTGGATGTGGATGTGGATGTGGAAGTGGAAGTGAGACTATAGAAATCAATAGATAGATACATTTAAAGGGTTAGACGCTTAAAGTCATCGTGCCCTAATCGTTCAATTTATATCCTATCCTCACCGCCTGCCAATACAATACGAAATCCTTATAGGCAATCTAAATAATTATAAATTGTATAAAAGTCTACTGAGAGATAAGAGTTATTATTCCTATAAATCTATCTCAAACTCACTTAGACTGATTATATACTACTTACCACTCACTCACCACAACAATATTCGCCCCCATCACGATCACTATGTCAAGTCCAAAACGGGCGAATAGATTTGTACAGAGTGCGTGAAACCGGAAGCCGGAAAGCGGAAAGCGACAAGGTAAGCGACAGGAAAACGAGTACAGAGGAAAAGGATGATATCTACAACCTACCCAGTATGGAAAAATTACGTTGTTGTAGTGTAGGTAGCAGCGCGGTATGGCGAATTGGTGGGTCATTGCGATTCCGATTCCAACAATTGAATGCGACTTTAACAAGCCCTGGCTCGTCATCTCAAAGACATCTAGATACTTTAATTATCAGCCCAGCCATATGGAGCAGAGACTCTCTAAGCAGCTAACCCCTACAATGCATATCGAGTCGATCTTTCTACAGCACGCCTCTTGCCCGTAGCTACGGCACTAATAAACTACATGATGACGATAACAATGACGGTGATGATGGAGTCCAACCACCCTATTCCTATCCCATCCCTTATCCTCCGCCCCAAATATCCTCCTATTCCATTTAGAAACCCCCCCTTCATACGAACAGAGCCTAGGTGTATAAGCAGAGCCGACAAGATACCGGGTTAGATTTCCAAACCCGTAAGTTGTATTATTTCCTAACCCCAACAGCTACATGCGGAGAAAAGGAGGAGGCGTATGGGGTCGTCTGGCGTGGTGGTCATTCCTATTGTTGGGAGGAGAAGGGGCTGATGGAGATGGACGGAGATGGACTATTATGTTGCGTTGGATTGATCGGATTGGTTGGTTAGTTTGGAAGTGGGTTTTCCGTAGTTGCGTGGATTCAGGTATGTAGGTATGTTGTAATGGGGATATGTGGATGTGGATGAGGGTTTTGGTATCGATTTGTCAGATGAGCTAGCGTTTCGAATTAGATATTTGAGGTAAGAAGGGGATTTTGATGATTCATGCAGCTAGTGCTGGTATTGTGTGATAGATAGGCTTCAGTTGCCAGAGTTGGCTTTCCAGGGAACTGCAATGTTTGCAGGATGAATGTCGAGGGTGAGCTTTCCGAGTCACATGTCTACCTGTCCTTCTCGTCTTGTAGCGGCTGTAGGCTTCGGTGCTTCTCTACGCCAGCCACTCCGTTCCTTGCTCTGGCATTCTGCATGTGCTACTTTGATGGGTGTAGCGTTTTCTTCTCCCACGCCTTATTTTCCCTTTTCCCCTTCCTCTCCTTCTTTGTCTTCCTCTTTCTCCTCACCAAACCCACTATGGATGCTAGGGAGTTCCTGGGTTTCCTAGCGCGTCTAAGCTCGCCATCTTATTGCCACCTCGGTATCCACTTACGTACCATGACCACATTGTAAACTGACAACTGATGAAGGTTGGCGGGCCTCAGCAGTCCATATCAACTTTACAACAGCCAGGGAAAATCAAAAGTCTTTTCTCCAGCGTTGGCAAAGGCTGGTCGCTTTTCCGCTTTTTCACGACATTGTCTCTATCCCATGTCCTGAAAAGGCTGGCACTCGTCTCGGTGTTACCTCGGTAGAAAGTACCTGGAAAAGACGCCTTGCTAGGACATGGGATATTATTTGGGCCAAATGTAATTCAATGGAAGGCCTTATGCGTGGCCTAAGAAGGTTGCAGAATGCCTGCTGTTGCTTCTCTCCTGTATTTGTTCTGGCATGCTTCGTATCACGCCCTGTGGGGTATTGGGAGGTTCCACGCTTTTTGATCCAGTGCTCGTGTTGGCCAGATGAAGCCCTTCTTGGCCTTGGCTTCTTCCGAGCAATCGTTGAGATTAGGGGTCACGCTCAGATGGCTTGCGGAATAATCGCCTTTGAAGATCCTAAGTTGATGTTTGGTCTTAGCTAGCAGCACGCAATACCGTCCCGCCAGCTGGATTGTAGCCTCTTTCTGGACGAGCATAGGCTGCAAGAGCGATGATGGCATACCTTCAAAAGTTAGCGTTGTATGATCTTCGATCTCGGGACTTACAAAGCAATGCACATTGTGCCGATATAGTAGTTGCTCCTCGTATTCTTGACTAGACCGCTGGATACGAAGACTCCAAGAAAAACTACCGCAGCCTCAAAAAGATCTAGGCTGAAAGTCATCGATTGATCGAAGAACCATGACAACAGGACTAGAAAGGGCCACGTAAACACCATGATTTGCATGCTGCTTCCGATCGTTACCATGATCGTGATATCCAGTTCGTCCTTCCAGGCAACCCGACAAGCAGACACGTAATCAGTCAGATTCCCCAAAAAGGGGAACATTATGAAACCAAGGAAGTAAGTATTTGCCTTCAAGCTCGAACGATGAATGCTCGACAAGAGAGCAACTGTACAGAATGAGACGCATACAAGGCAGACGGCGAGCCAACAGATAGCTGACACCGGTCTAATAGCGTCCCTGTCAGCATCGGCAGCTTCCTCCTCCTCGTCCATGTCGGGATCTTCGTCGAACAGGCTTTTGTGTGTTCTGAGCGTGAAGAAAAGGTATGTAACGTATAGTAGCATGAGTATGATCGAAACGGCGCGAGATAAAACCACCATCTGGGCTTGGCCATCTATACCTTGACCCTTGCCCACCATGTAGAATGTGGAAGGGATCAAGAGAGAGCACAATGCGGTGAGGTTGAATGAAGTGATGGTTTTTGTGGCGAATGAGCTGAAATGCCCGTCGCGGAAATGTACGCCATGGACGACAAAGCACGATCCCAAAATCTAGCGATTTCAGCAACATCTACAACGGTGACGAGGGTGTTGGTGTAAGCACCTACAAGGAGGGAGTAGCATAGGACACTTCCCATGACACTGAGTTGCATGATGCGTATCTCACCTTTATAAAGAGCAACAGTGCCGACCTTGCCAAAGTTACTAAGATCCCGCGATTCCATATGTTGGTGTAATACATACAACAAGTTCAACTAGGTTATCTGAAAAGGCAACAAGCAATCGCCCCACAGTCGGACTGAGATTTGCAGATAGGTCTTCGCACGCAAGATGCACGAGACCAGATAGCGGGATTATAGCCAAGAAATTGAATGCAAGCACGATATCTGGGGACCAAGACCAATGTGCGGCGGCGAAAGCTAGAGGAAGAAATACGAGCATCAGGTTCAGATAGCTCTCCCGTAGTGTGTAGAATAGGTCGTTAGATCCGCTTAAGCGTCGATACAGCCACCATATTTTGGCCAACCAACGCGACCACCAGTGCGAGGCCGGTCTGTATTCCGAGCTTTGATCTTGAGGTATCAGGCGATGCCCGGTAACATGCCACGCCTGAGCGGGCCACCGGATCCACCATCTTTTGTCCCTATGCCAAGGCCTCTGGAACGCTGCTCTTGTGCCCCTAAGCCTCCGGGTCTCATTGCCGTAGGTGTCTATATTAGCCTCGCCGTCACCGGCAAGCAGCGGAGAATCTTGCTCAAGCGTTGAAGGTGCCACAGATGCACTACCCTCACCTGGGGCATGCCTGGAATTGGAAACCTGACTATCACGTTGCCTCGAATATCTGACTGTAAACACATGTCATCAGCCTAGGTGTTTGGTACATCACGGTATGGAGCCCCAGCCAGTGATACACGATTCTGCGCATGCCGAAGACGTAGGTACTCACAAGGGTTTTTCACCTTCTCGTAAGGGTTGTCCATTGAGGGCGGCAGCGTGAGCTATGTAGAAGTGTAAGTGGGCTTGTTGCGGTAGAACTAAGTGCGACGCGACTGATGTTGGAGGAATTCCACCCTGAATTAGAACTATACCGAATCGAATCTAGGGTGAGGCTGAAGAGTCCTTTCCTCCTGGATAATCCTCCTCTCCATCTACCTTACTATTGTACATAGAAATGAATGTTCGCACAGGGCGTTTTATTTCGCAGTCGGCCGTATTCTAATGCTGCAGGAGAACCCAATTCAGTTTCAAGAGTCCCTTGGCCTGTCGGTCCTTGCTAAGTGCCTTCACAGGCCCGACGACCTGTAGTTCTAGCTATAACAAACCTCAAATATAACCGAGTCATAACTGGCGCTGGTAATAGACAGGCTAATCCTAGCGATGTTGAGTCCTCTGGAAGCCCTCAGTATTGCAAGCGCCATCATCCAGATAATCGACTTTGGCTGCAAGCTGGTCTCACAGACCCAAGAGATCTATCACTCAGCCAGCGGTGCGACGAAAGACAATGTAACCTCTGCTGAGATTGTAAAGGATATTAACGCCCTCAATAAGGAACTAAAGAACAAGGATCGGACCTTCCAAAGGTTGAGCTTGGATGACATAGCGCTTGGTAAGCTCGTGGACTCATGCGAGCACGAAGCTAAAGCATTGAGGCATCTTCTTGGTGAATTGGAGATACCACCGGATGCGAAGAAATGGGACAGTTTCCGAGTCGCCTTCAGAAGCGCCCGTAAGAAGGGGATGGTCAAGGACATTGAGACTCGTCTGCTGAAGTTACAGAAGCAGATCGACTCTCGATTACAGTTGATGATGAAGCGCGTGTCAGACCCTTTAGCAAACCCACCTGACCTTGTTTGGCTAGTAATCAACAGTCTGCTCTTTGCCTGCGTATGAATGAGATCTCAAAGGAACATACTCGAATGCAGCTTGAAAGCGTTCACCACATGGAGCAGCTCAAGGCTGACATCCGTAAATGCGTCGCACGACAGAGTGATGAAGGCGATCGTGCTCAATATCTGATTCAGAGACTTGAAGACCTGGCGGAAGAGGGTGACAGGGTGGCGAATGAGGAACGAATCCTGAAAAGTCTCGAATTCGATGAGTGGAAGCGGAGATTCAACGATGTTCATAAAGCTCACAAGCAGACGTTTGATTGGATGCTACGAGACTCCATAGACCCCGTGATCCCCCCCACAGGCTTCAAAACTTGGCTACAAAGCCAAAATGATATCTACTGGATCGCTGGCAAAGCTGGTTCCGGCAAGTCCACCCTCATGAAGTTTCTGGTTGAGAATCCGAGCGTCAATCAGTGTCTCCAAGCATGGGCTGGTCCGTCTGCCAAGCCAGTCTTGATCTCCTGGTTCTTCTGGGCGGCTGGATCGCCGATGCAGAGATCTAAGGAAGGCCTTTTTCAATCATTGTTGTTTCAAATATTGAGGCGATGCCCAAGTCTCATACCTATCATCTGTGCGAGGAGGTGGGAAGAGGATAGCTCATACGGCGAGAAGAGTGACCCATGGACCCTTGATGAGCTTGATGACGCTTTTGTCACACTAGCACATCGTCCTACACCCGGAATACGCTTCTGCGTGTTCATCGACGGTTTAGACGAGTATGATGGAAGACCGACTGACATCACAGACAGACTCCAAATTTTGGCAAAGTCTGAGAGCATCAAGATGTGTCTTGCTAGCCGCCCTTGGACTCCGTTCAGGACAGCTTTCGCGGAAGGAAATTGCGATGGGTCACTTTTCCTTGAGAGACATACAATGCGGGATATTGAGCGCTTTGTCAAGGACATCCTCGAGAAAGATCACAGGTTTACGCTGGCTGAAAGGAAGGACAAAAGGTATAGCGTATTCGTGCAGGAAGTAATCGAAAGAGCGCACGGCGTCTTTCTCTGGGTATTCTTGGTAGTCAACGAGCTCCTGCTAGGACTCGGTGAACAGAACAAACTAGAAGACCTCCAAGCAAAACTCGATACGATGCCGCACGACTTGGAATCTTATTTCAAGCGAATATTCGACAGAATCGACAAAGCACATCGGACGGAATCTGCCAAAGTATTTCTGCTGACAACCCATGCTGTCCAGCCGCTCTCGGTTGCATGCTACCGAAATCTTGAGAAGGAGCATCGCAAGTCGGGCTTTGCACTTGAAGCGTCTGTCGCGCCCATGTCCCTACAGCAGCTGACGCTAGTATACGAAGATGTCAGAAATCGTGTCAACTTTCTATGCAAAGACCTCCTTGAAGTCAACAACGTATTCCCGGATCAATCGATTGACTACAATGTAGACTTCCTTCACAGGACTGTAAGAGACTTTCTGATGGACAAGGACATGCATGAAGACTTGATACGACGCGCGACTGAGGACAATAAAACCGATTGGGATGCTCATCAAGCGCTCTGCTATGTGGAGCTTGCAAGGGCAAAGAGTCTACCCCTGCAGAATGGCATTCAAACGCGACTTAACGTCCTCTTCTCCTTAGTTGACACACTCATGTTTTATGCCCGTGAAGTCGAGATTGAGCAGAAGAAACCACAACCCAAATTGCTGAAGCAGCTCGATGAGGTAATATCTACCTACGCCGATATCGATATGGCATATCATTGGACCAATGCACGTGACCAGCCGAAAGGACTGTACTTTGACGAACGAAATTACAACAATTTTCTCGCCTTGACAGTCCAGAGCCGTCTGTCCCTATACGTAAAGGAGAAGCTGGACAAAGACCGCAAGCTTCTGCACGCCAAGCAAGGCCGACCACTCCTGGATTACGCCCTAAGACCCACTATAGTCACCCCGATTCGACTCCCGCAGCTGGTCGAGTTCATCGATTTCGACATGGTCAGCTTGCTCCTCGACAAAGGCGCCAACCCGAATGAAAAGGTATCCATCTACGGCAACATCACCGTCTGGGGCCTGTTTCTCCTTTCCTGCTACGAAAAGAAAAACATCCAGGACGTTCAAGCCAAGGAAACATGGTTCAGAGCTGCCGAGCTGATGGTCAGAAAGGGAGCTGATAGGAAATTGAAGCTCGAGACGACGCGTCGGGAGGTCATCGGTGGTGGCGCGAACACCGAAAACTGGTCAGTCGCGAAGACGGCAAAGTACAAGAAAGTCGTGGCGCGTCGCGGGACGATGGAGATGGATGTCCCGGTCGAGCTCACGGCTGTGACCATCTTGAGCGAGGTCTTTGGCGATGGTAAGATTGCTGAGATAGAGGCCATCGTTCCTGAGGGGACGGCGTGGAGTGTATGGAATCTGTTACCCTGGACATGACTTCACGCCGCTTTTTGGGGAAGTGGACGTCAAGGCGCAGACGTCAGCTCGCTATGTTGAAATGGAGGTGTGTTTCCGAACATGATTGCTTGGGATAAATGAGTCATTCCATTCATGGACCTTGCTAGGCTTTATATATATATAGGAAAGATTGCTGGTATTTACGTAGCTAGGCTAAGTAGGGGGTAGGGATATATCCCTTAGCGTCTGTCAATTTGGTACGCTAGGCTGATTTTTATGGCTTCGGAATTGCATCGTTCTCCGACTCCCGTTCGGCTAGGCCATACTCACAGGCCCGTCTCGGTAGAAATTGCACGAGGTAAGATCCATCTACACACCAAACTCGTGCATATGATATCCGTGCCATTCATTCTAATAGCTATCATCTACGTACTTACTACATCATCCCATGTCCCAGCATGACATCCGCTTCAGAGGGTTGTACGAAGCACCTATCCACCTATTCACCCACCACTCTACCACCCAGCCCTCCTCCCCCCCAACAAAACCATCCCATCCCATCCCATCCTACCACAACCTCCCCATCCCGCAAGGCACCCATCTCCCACAAAAGAAGACTCTTGGAATCTACCCATTAATAGAGGCCTAGTGATAGATAGATCGGTTGATTCTCTGCGAAGACACGTTGCAGGATGTGGGGATTTGCATGACTAGGCAGACTAGTAGGCCGATGGTATGATCGCGACGTCCATTTTCAACAGAAATCTCGGCCCCTGGAATTTGAGTTGGCTTCAGAAGTATATGTGAGCCTATCTAGTACCCAAGTCTATCATCATCCCTTCGTGTCCAAATTCCCCCCTATTATCTCCCTCGCACACTCCCGCACGCACTCCTAATATATACATCACCAGCCTCACCAGCTTTACCACTATCACCTACCATCCCATCCCATCCCATCCCATCCCATCCCATCCCAACCCCCCCTCCTCTCCTAAATATCTAACTTACGTCGAGGCACCGGCACCAGTATCAACAATCCCCTTTACATGATTTCCAGCCATCTGCTACCTGCTTAGGAAGAGTGGCGTATTAGATGCGAGGGTTTTAGTAGGGTGGGCTTGGGGGAGGGGATAGGTTTGGAGATGGGAGTGGGGATAGGGATAGGGATAGGGATAGGGATACACTACTGTTGTAGATCCTGGTATAATGTATCCAAGAGGATGTAAAGGAATATAATATTTACGAACCTAACAGGCCGTTTATATATATAAAAGCAAATGACTATCACGTAGGGGGGGTACTAATAGAGGACTGGTATGTTTTCCTAATATCTGACATTCTAACAGGTGGAAATCACGTGTTAAGGTGGTTATTTGCCGATATTATAAGGGTTTAAGTTAGGTGTTTTTCGATCTGTAGGTTTAAATAGGAGTGTAAAGGAGGCTGTGGGATATAGGATATAGTAGTGTATGCTGCGGAGATTCTGTTGAAGGGTTGAAGATTTTTAAATACTTCTATTATTTCATAGATAGCCTACTATGTTAGACCGATCTCTGGATTAATCTTCCGGATAAACGGTCTGGCCCTTCCAACAACATCTTTATTCAGACGCAGCGCGTGTACGATAGAACGAAACAGTTTCATTGCTGGTTGATGTTATGGTTCGTAACGATACAGCAATCGTGAAGAGTCATTGCCTACCGTAACCTTAGGTATGTATCTGAGCACTTGACTTGGCAGGGTCGCGCAGAGTTTGAGCCGTAATTTCGTCCTGCTCGTCTAGCTCGCCCTCTTCTTCGATGGGTTTCCGGCTTAGATTTGATAAAGGGTGGCGAAAGGATAGGGGGTTGAAGGTAGAGATGGCGGTATGTTGATATAGAAGGATGGGCGTGGTCCGAGATCCTAGCTATAGAGATTGATAGATCTGTTAATGCAGGCACTGAAGTCGGGTGATAGAGGTGGTGGTCGTTATCGAAACACAATCTCCAATCGACTTGTTGAGTACGCCGCTTCTGTGGATTCGTAATAGTGATTTCAGGAGGGCAATGCTCAATTGATCATCCTTGGCTGATCAGCTTTCTGATATAGCGCAACTGAACAGTCGATAGTGGTGGAGTTTTACTTCTAAGTTCCACTAAGTTTCTTGTAGCAGACCATCGGCTCGATCCCACGCCAGCAACTATCAACATCCGCCGCAGCCTCCACCTCGACTACTACTGGACGCTGCACCGGCAATGCTCGACATCACAGCTGCAGCCATAACGTTCGCATTATTGCTTCGCCCATGCCGACGCCCTGCTGTCCGAGATAGACTTGGCTCTCTTGGCACGATTGGTTGTACCAGTCCTCTGGACCCTGCCACCTGCTCATATGGAGGCGGCGGATGATCGGTCAACACTTCACCCTCCACGGTATTTGGTGGTGAAAAGTCTCCGGCTAGTAGGGTGCATTTAACGTAACCAGGACTCCAAATGTGAAAGTCCTTTCCCGCACACTCGATCCTCGCGCCTACGTTCAACGAGTATGTACGCGCTATGTTGAAGGTCCTGAATGTCGGTATCAAACTGGGGTCGAGTCTCAGATCCACGACCTTTCGCAAGTCCAGATGCTCCACTCCGGGCGATGCTTTCTCAAAATCCTTTCGAGCAATGACCGAAAGAACCGTCCAGCTGTTCTGTGCACAATCTTTGGCGGTTTCTAATTTCATGGTTTTGTGAGTCATGCCACAGAACGAGGTTTCGGCTCGTAGCCATACTTGTACTTGTTTCAGGTGAATAACAGGTGGGCTTGCTGCTGTAGAGTGGTTGGGATTGTGATCGATATGTAGCATGAGTGGTAAAGGCTGGTCCACGATGGCTACTGACGGCATCAAAATGGTTGCTTCGAAGGCAGCTTTGGGGTAACGCTCTACGGACATTGGCTTAAGCCCCAACTTCTGAGCAATAGTCATTGGACGTTTGTGGAATTCGCGTTCTGCTGGTGGTAAGAGTTCCAAGCCTTGGCGAATAATCGTCTTGCTGTTTGAAACGTACTGCACGCTAGGTTCTCGTACGTTCCGTTGGGTATATAGGTTTAGGACTTGCTTCTGCACAAAGCTCCCCTCCATTATGTAGCCACTGAAGCCTGCCGCTAGCAATTCGACACTTAGCTCATACACCACCGAGGCCTTATCGAGTAAATCGTAATCTGTGAAAGAGGGTGGTAGAGGCTGGCTACGATCAGAGTCGAAGAATGGAGTGCCCTCAAAGTTTTCGGTCTGAGAGTGCTCGCAATCCGTTGGGAAGGTGAAGCTGAATGACCAGAGAGGCCTGGAATCTCCATAGAGTGATCTATATGGGGCGTACCACTTTCCTGGTCCGTCGTATACTTGGTTATTGAATGAGAAAAGTTGCAGTGATCTGCGATGACTTTGGAGGTCACAGAGTTTTGTGGTCGTGGTCCGCCCACTGAACGTTATCGAGATTGATCCTATATTGAGAGTCTGGCCCTCAGGTTGCTCACTTACAAGGGAGAGGTACCCTGATACCAAGGCGCCGGCTTTGTATCGATTTACCTGATCCAATGTGATGTTGAATTGTGCGGTATTGTTTAGTTTGGTCAGGAGTGACATGCTTCGCAAGGACGATTCTCGGCCTACGCTGCTTAATAGTGGTATGAAGAGGCTGATCAACGAAAGAGGGAGTAGTGCCAACAAGTCGTTACGCGTGATTGAATCAACTGTAACTTCGTACGGGAATGGGAGATTAACACGATCACAAAGCAGGCAAGTGGTGCATAGGGACGTTCAAAATACTCGACTGAGTGCACAGCGTGACAACTGTTAGCATTGGATGCAAAAGAGGTTGTAGGGTGGGACGATGTGGAAGATGTAGAAGTGTGGTTGGCGGGTATATCCCTTCCAAGCTGAAGCAGCCGCTGCAATGGGCTGTGCGATTCCTCCATGATTGGTTAGAACCATCACAAGAGTGTGTGTCACCAGAGACGGCAAGTACTTCACATTGTAGCCCCGTTCTGAGTGATATTTGGTCGGATGTCCTGTCGAATGCTCTGTCGGCAGCGTCTGTTGGATGTGCCAAAGGATGCTGCGAACCGACCGAGGACGCGCGCCAAGACTTTGTGTGCCAAGCCTTGAGTAGAATATGACTAAGCAGCCGAATAACAAATGGGCCAATGAAACCTATCATCCTCTATCCCCTCTCCCATTAATCCGGATCACGATGATTTGAGTTATTGGGCATGATCTCCTCCTTCGATGGCCGAAGGTATAGACGCATACTGCGGGGAACGGCCATCGATGACCTTCTTGGAAGTCTCGAACACGATCCAGACCACTCGATGAAGATACACTAGATACACCCCTCTGCCTTATATCATAATGTCTTCACCATACGCCCTCTCCTCTCAAGCCAAGCAGGTAACAGATCAACCTTCTACACAGTGTGTCTGGACATCGAACCATCATGGAACGCCAACACGGTATGGACATCTCGGACGGGGCCACGAGTCCGGATGCTATGGCGGACAGGAAATACATCCATTGGCAGGCCAAGGGGGTTGAGAGTATCCCGCCAAACGAAGCAGAGGATATACAGGCTGTGGCAGATCAGATCAACGCTATGCAGAAAGCTCAGTATAACATGCACCGTCACTGCTACACAGGTAACCGAACACCTTCTCGTGTCTACCACCCAGGCTAATACATACCCAGGCACCCACGCTCGCACGCAAGGCATCGTCAAAGGCATGCTTATCGTCGATGATGGCCTGCCGAAGCACCTCAAGCAGAGTATGTTTGCAAAAGGGGCGGAACATCCTGTGGTCTGTCGTTACAGCAGCGAGCCAGGAGATCCAGGCTTGGACGTATGATCTCGCGCAGACGCAATTGAACTTTCAGAAGTAGCTGATCTGGCACAGGACCGCATCCCACAACCTCGGGGCTTCGCCATGAAAGTCTTCAATGTCTCAGGCGAGATGTTCGAACCCACAAAGACATCCCAAGACATCGAATTCAACTCCACTCCAGCCCTTGATCTCGCAGATGCCAAAACGACGAAAGAAATCATCGATCTCAGAATCAACTATGGCGGAGATCAGAAAGAGCTATACAAAAGGCTAGAGGCCAGACCAGACACCGACCTGCAGAAGTTTCGAGATTCAGTCCGAAACACCCATCTTGAATCCACACGCCAGTACTCACAAACCGCCTACCGATTCGGCGACTACGTCGCCAAATACTGCCTCGTACCTTCGTCCGAAACGCAAAAGAAACTCTACGAAGAGACCGTCAAGCCCCAAGAACACGATTCCGACATCCTCAGCAAATGGCTGAAGAATTTCCACGAATCCCACGACGCCGAATACCTCCTCCAATTCCAACTCTGCGAAAATCTCGAAGATCAGCCGGTGGAATACGCAGGCAAAGTGTGGGATCCCGAGAAATACCCCTGGCAAACCGTCGCGAAACTCGTGATACCAAAGCAGGACTCTTTCAACTACGAGCTCAAGTCTTTCTGGGAGGATCATATGCGTATTGATCCTTGGCTTGGACTGAAGACTCTGCAGCCATTAGGTTCGCCTAACAGGTTGCGTAAAGTTGGTGAGTACACCCGTCCTAGAGTGTGGGAGAGTCTCGGCGCTGATGATGTCCAGTCTACCCGGCGAGTAGCAACTTGAGGCGTATCATGAATGGCCGCAAGGAGATCCATGTCCATTCGATGGAGCAGATACCGTGAGTCGCTGTAAGCACGATTTATCCGAACGCTTCCTAACGCATTCAACAGAGGCCCCGCGCCCCAACCCTTCACGGGAAACGGCATTCAACCACTGAAAGTCAACTGAAGCAAGCTCCTACCCTTGTCGGCATCTCATCTGATGGCTATGGTCTCAACGAGTGCAATAGGAGATCTTTAGCTTCTTCAATATCATAATTGATCTTCACCATCCTGGAATCGATGTGCGCGTCATGTACTCTAGTTACCATCATTTTGGAGAACCATAGTCCGACACTACCGATTCCAATGCTCGCAGTAACAGTCCATGTCCCCCTCCAGGGTCCCACCGGAATTACCTCGGGCCTTCACAGATTGTTCCAGGGTTCACAAATATCCCGTCATTTCTGTGATGAATGTTCAAATTCCCACTTCCCTACAATATATGTTGTATATCGCGATATAACCCTCCTTTTCCCGAAGCATCATCTCAAAGCCACCTTCAAACCCAATTCCTGATATGTTGTACCAGTCCCGCCAGTGCGTCTCGAGCATTATTGCTATAATCCTTCACTACGAACCCGTCGATGTTTGGAGTTGGATGGATATATCCATCCACCCCTTCAGTCCTATGCTCTAAAGCACTGCAGCGTCCCGTCGCCATCATCTCACCCTAACACATAATATCAACACTTCCAGCCGTTATTGCGCATGTTCGCGTCGTTCCCTTATGATTAGTCTATGTTTATCATGTCCATTTCCCTTCACAAACTCAGTCATTGCATACATCTATCTACCCTATCTAGCCTTCCTATCCTTCGATCTTGTGCGTATTTACTTCAGGCTCTCACTACCAGCGCGTCTTTATCACGACTAGTTGCGGCGGTGGGAGCTGTATGCATGTATGAAACACCCCTCCCTAGTGTCATGGGTGTCAGGATGTGTTGATTGTACTTTATTGCGTTTGCTTTGTTGTTTCATGGTTTTTTGACGTGTCTATCGGCGGTGTCTACCGGCGGTTGGGTGCTTGTTTGCTTGCTTGGGGTTATGGGTAAGAGTCTGGTTTTTACATACTTATGTTATACTTGTTTGTTGTTAATATGATTAGCTACGCTCTTCGTGTTTGTTATGGATGTCTGCTTGGGATTTTCCTTATTCTTGATACAATCTCTGAGAGCGACCGTGCACTTTGTCATTTGATGCGTTAGTAGGGCTGGCTTTGTTCCTCTATTTATTTTGGATGGGACTGGTGGGCTTGTTATGGTGTTTATATTGGACTTTTGTTTTGCTCCTTTTTGTCTTTTTTGGATACGGTTTGTTGGACCATGATGTGTCTATCGAGGATGTTTCAGCTCGTTACGTCCCTGGATCTGTATTCGGGTCAACCCTACGATGGCCTATTCGGATTCAGTCCACCACCTTTCTGGTCAGATGGAGGCCCGGCTTGTCTGGTCTTCAGCGAGATGAGCGCGTGAGGTGGCGACAACACATTCCAGGCTTTGATATACACATATATATATATATATATATCACACACACAACAACGCAGCAGCCGGAGTCGCCAAGTTGTGTTGAGGGGTGCGCACACTAATCAAGTTGTGTTACTCGAGAAGATGTTGAGGTGCTTTGTTGGCATGAGATACACAAAGTGTGTATGCATCGTGGTCAACACCGGGGCTCAACAATGGAAGTGGGCTATTCAGCGCGAGTATTGAAGTTCGAAGTTGGCTTTGTGCGTGGTCGATGTGTTGGAGCAAAGTCGACACTATACCACAACACTTGTTGGGAAGGAGTATTTAGAGCTTCGAGATGCATGTTTCTTCTTCAACAAGATCAAACATCAAATACCCATATCAACTTCCAGATATACCGATCTCATATCAGCCCCCAACGATATTCGATATATTCGACATGACTTCACCAATACTGAATACCCAAGCATCAGCTTTACAAGAACATGGAGATGAAACCTCCAAGAACAAACTTAAAATTGTCCAGCCTGGACCTGACCAATCTTCGACTCCCAGCAGCGAGACGCCGCCTAATCGCCACAGTCTGAAGAGGAAGCACTCAGGAAATCAATCGCCCCAGCCTCGGTTAGCACTTTCTCGGCTCATGGCTTCACCACGAGAGTCACAGGAATGGATCTTAGTAGCTCAGGCAGACGCGGTAGCTGATAATGCAAAGCTTGGTAGTGCCGAAGAGAATGACCTATCGAGCGAGCAAAGCCTACTCATGGACGAGAACATTGCAACTCTGGGTCGATTCTCAGATCCTAAGACACCTCCAAATCGTCCCTGGCTATTGACTGAGGACGGTCTCCTCATGAGTCTGCCCGCATTTGAGGATTCGGACTCCGAACAAGACCTGGCCGAGCGGAGAAGTGACCCACTCAAAGAAGAGTTGGGGTTCGGGGACTGGCTTCCAGGTCATGGGCCCTGGGTTAGCAGTCCTTCAGCCCTTGGACCCAGACACGAACGTCGAGAGGCTTCGCCGTCGGATCGGATAATTCGGCGACGACGAGGAGGGACACTGGGAGAAGAATTTGGATTTGGGAATCGGCTTCTTGGTCACCCCCAAGTCTGCAATCCTCTAAGTCTGGTCTCTGGGCAGGATGATCAGAGGGAAGTCGAAGTGGCCGCGATGATGAAGTGGGACTGGCCAACAGGATCCCTGGAAAGGCAAGACGCTCGGCCAGCAGAGACTCAGCGATCGGAGCGAGTAGAGGGTGAGGTTTTTGGATCTTCGAGTCGGCCCACGCGACCTTGGGAGCTGTAGGACCTGATTCGGTTTTTCTCTCTTCGCTGTTACGCACTTGCCTTTGGAACGTATTAGACTTAGCCAAACATTAAAAATTGAAAGATTACGTACACTTCTTTCGGTCGTTGTAGTTGCTTACTTTTTAGGGCTTCTATGTCTGTGAACTCAATCTTCGAAAACGTAGGGTTTTATGGTGATGGTAATTCGTGCTAACAAACCGATTTAATAGCGTCCCACATCTATGTTCCTCTGCTCCCTCCCAATGTGTACTTACATTAACCGGTCTTCCTCAGCTACGCTTTTATCATCTGGATCAAAGTATCCGTACACTAGGTGATTCTTGAATCCAGATTCATACTCTTTAGCGTCTTGAGATTAGCCAAAGCCTCTGTTGCTTCGGCCCAATATTCGACAGCGACTAAGGACGGATAATGTTGGAACTAACGTTGGCTGAGCACCTCTGTCGCTGTTGGACGATCTGAAGTGCGATCCTTGGTCAATTGTGTTGAGCAGATCGCGTAGAATATTAGGACCAGTCTCTGAAAATCATTCCTTCGCAGGACGAGTGGCGGAAAGCACTGAACGCAGCCGGTGAGAAAAGTTGTATTTTCCAAGCGTTGCAATTGTCTAAGCTCAAAAGATGGACGGTAGGGGGTGTTACTCACTTGGAAACAGCGGAGAAGTAATCACGAGCAGAAATGGGATCTAATGAAGGCACAATAGTAAAGTCACCTATGATCCGGATCAAAGAAATATGTGGAATGGTAAATCTCTTACCTTTCCGGAGGACGTCCAAATGTGGTAACCCACGCCTTTACGCAACCTTCATGGGATTATTCGGTTTCCGACCCGACATTGAATAGTCTATCTCCGCATACTGAAGGATAGATCTTTGCAAGCAGTCAGTTGATCGCGTAGTGAGCGTTTGATATGCGAGAATATGTATCAGACATTATCTCCAGAACATTCCAAGAATACTCGAAAGGTACGAGAAATCCGAACAACGACTCTTCATCAGGAGAACGCAGAGCGATCCACTCATGAAAATTAAAATTCAGAGCGCGTGACATAGTGTCCGACAGGTCTTCATTCAGTCGCCTTCTTGAAGCCATTCCTGCGTGGGAATTGTGACGTCAAATGCTTCCCGAACCCTGGGATTTTCGATCTGTATCGAGGATGCTGAATTTCACCGGCTAATCCACGAAGTTGAATTCGCTTATCAATCGTACGACTCATGCCGTATCGTGGAGCATTCAGGCATGGAAAGAATAGATAAAGAAAAGTACTTTACTTAAAGTAGCGATGCGTGCCAAGCCTGCCGCCATCGAGCCGCGCCAAGCGCCAAGGGTCTTTGAGTTTCACCTAAGTAATTGCTCTGTAAGATTAACGATCATCAACATGCCCCTCGACCACATCCTCCTCCGCTGCCCAACCAACCTACTAGCTGCGGAGCTCAACTTCCTAAACACCGCTCTCGCACCCCTGGGAATAAAAGAGCAATTCGGAACCGGCTCCGAACTATTCGCATTCGGTGACGAGCAGAACCCCCGGTTCCTCTGGGTCAGCTGTCTGGATCGAGACCAGCAGGCTATACAGAGTGATAAACCCTTGGGGATACATATTGCGTTTAAGGCGAAAGGTGGGTTCATTTGATGCATGCATGGGAGGGGGCGAGGGCAAGCAGCGAGCTGATGCGGTGTAGATAAAGCAGAGGTTGATGCTTTTTATGAAGCTGCGTTGGCAGCAGGCGGAAAGGATCATGGAGCACCGGGCGTGAGGAAGGGTTATCCGGCGGGATACTATGGGGCGTTTGTTATTAGTCCGTGCGGGAACAACGTTGAGGCTCTTATTCATGACTACTTCGAGTGATTTGTGGGTAAGGTTGTAGCTTGCGATGTGAAGTATCTGGATGATCTTTGGTAAGCATTATTGATTGCTGGTCTGATCGCTTCTGCCTTACTGTCTTCTTCGCCAACGCGTTTTTGACGCAACGCAATAAGTACCGACTCAGCTCGGCGAATGGATTCTGGGCAGCGCACGGTAGTACCACATTGTCTATTGACGATGCTCTATCTCTCGGAATAGAACAGTCTCAAATTCCCTCTTCCAATACATTCGCGAGTACGTTTCAGTTGATGCATGTAAGGCGGTGTGATCCGCTCCTGCTACTGTCTTCCCATAATCGAAGGTCGGCAGTATGGTAAGCGCGTATGGACTATACGATCTATGCGCAATATTGGTAACAACACACAACGTCAGGACGCCTCTCCCTGCTGCTTCGATGATGCGACGCCGATTCCATGTCAAGCTTGACTGCAGCTATACTATAAATCGCAGGTGCCACCTTGGATTAGTGTTATTTTGACCCATGCCTTGGTGATCCAGCATGATGATGTTAACCCCAACAACACTGGGATTGACCATCCTTGCCACGTGGCTGCATCTTATTATCTCATGCTTGGCGTCTCCGGCTGGTGTTCCTCCGTCCTCCACGGTCCCTGTTGACCCAAACACTGCAGTGTCAGCACATGGAATTGAAACCTTTATCGCGTACCCCATAAACCGAGATGGACTTGATAAGCTCGATCGAGAGATCCGCGCGATAATCATCAAGGGGAAAGTCGAGACTCTGGTCAGTGAGCATAGTATCGAGCTCAAGGGTATTGTATGCTGGTTCATAGAAGCGGAGGCAGAAGAGATCGAAAAACTGAAGTCCAGCGTTGAAGGCGTAAGTATTAGCATCATTTTGTCCAATTTTCCGAGGAGTCCAACAGGTGATCAACGTCCGGATAGCTCATTCAATCAACAGATCCATGTCGAACCAGATGAAGATATCATTGAACCCGCACAGTTCGGTGATGGAGGTTTAGACTCGTTCAACACTCCTCCTAATGGGTCATTGCCAGAATTAGAGCTCATAAAGGTAGTCGTACGGCAGACTACTGCGCCTCCAGATCTCAGGGTCGTTTCTTGGCCTCCAGGAGAAGGTTTCGTAAACCTCAATTCGTACGCGTACGAAGCGAATTCTGCGCGGGATACCTATATATATGTCATCGACAGAGGCCTTGACCCTTCCAACTCAGTATGTCTGTTGTGTTTCAATAAAACAAGCGTCTTCGAGCTGGTACTAAATTACCTCTTAGGAGTTTAGTGGGATGCCGTCCCAACCCGTGGAATGGCTCTACGGCTTTGGAATCCCAGAGGATCAAAGAACAGACGACAGTGCGAGTTCGCATGGATCATGCGTGGCCTCCAAAGCTGCCGGAGTCATCAACGGTGTATCAAAAAGATCTCATCTCGTCATGGTCAAAATCAATGAGAAGGCCTCAAATGTGGTGTGGGCCTTCAACACAATTAACGACGACATTGTTAGAAAAGGTCGGCGAGGCAGAGCCGTCATTGCATATCCCAATACGGCCAAAGACGCAAACCAGGGAGGTTTTCCAGGTTATCCGTGGTCCAATGCATACGCTTTTATGAAAGATTTATTTCAAAACGACGTCATCGTTGTCGTTCCGTCGGGGAACTTTGGGGCTGAACGTGGTAGAAGTCTTGTCGATACTCTGCCAGCTACTTTGGAAAAATCCAATGATCCAAAATTTTCCTTGATTGTTGCAGGAGCTGTGGATAACTTGGGGGCTGTACCTCCATTCTCCCAAGGCCCTAATCATGTAACTGCCTGGGCACCAGGGCTGAGTGTTCGGTGTGCTGCAAGGGGTAGCCCCCATGGCTTACAGGCAATTAGCGGGACTTCCTTTTCTACCGGCACGGTAGGTTCTACCAAAGATCACCATAGTAGCTGGCTGCGCTTACAGTGGTAATAGCTTGCTGGCTTCATCGCTTACTTCCTTGGCTTGCCTCAGGTTCCTTTCCATGTTGGGCAAGGACAGACTGCGTTGAATGCTAAAACGTACTTACAGAAGGAAGCAAGTTGGCAAAGAATGCAAAACGGCCCGAACGTTATCTGGAACAGACAGAATGGTGCCGCTAAAGTTTCATAATTCAATGTTTCGACATCATGATCAATGAACCTATAGAAGGTGGTTAGAAATGGCCTGGGCTATAGTCCTTGGGTTGCGCGATATCTGAGCTTTGCAAAGAGAATGGACTATGATGAGGCGATCCCGTCGATTAACATGTACAAGTACTCCTGGTATCGATTGATCAGCCGTGGTCATCGAGATATCAGCATTTGATATACTGAGAAAACGTTGACTTCCTCTGCATATATGCAACTACCCGCGCCCTATGGCTTGAGCTCGAAGCCAATACCGTCGCCACTTCTTTCGTACGATACTCATCAGTAGCGTCATCGTGTACTAGTACGACTACCGATGATAGCATGGGGGTTCCGTATATGTATCGGCCCTGATGGCCTTATCAATCCTGGCGAAAGCTCTCGATTAATTCCGCCTTCGAAGATAATGATAGCCTGCTGTGGCTTTAGCCATCGAATGTTATGAGAGACGCTCGGCTGCGCAGTGAGAACGTATCTTCAAGGGGATCACCTTCCACTATGGTAAGATTGTCGCTGAATGATCATGGAGGAGCTTCCGATCTCGTCGCCCGATAGCAGCAGGATACGTAATCGTAATCAGGAAGTGTTAGTACGGGCGGACATAACGACATTCCGGATATATCATGTTTTGTAGCAATATCGAGCTTGACTGGCCCATTGCCACAGTCGTCTTCAGTTCCTTGAATGATCAGGGCAAGGATGATACGTAATGGCGGCATGGCTGGCGGGCGTTGTTGTAGAGAATAAAAGGTGGAATCTCCGGACAACGGAATGCTCTTACAGCAGATCCAAGGGGCTTTGTCAGACTTTGTTAGGATAACGTAGAGGAGATGGGTACAGACATGAAAAGCGACGAGGATCAACTTGTCGATCACGATGATCATCCTAGCAATGTGCCAGCTAAATCGCTTTGCTTTCTAGACATATCATTATTTCGAGGCTGGGTACCATGAGCTGTAGCTCGAAATATGAAACATGCGGGCGGTCGTAATCTGCTGCAGGATTATGGGAAACTCTTTAAGTCAGTGTAATGACGGCTGCAACCAGGCACGCGCCCAGCACTTGACTTTTATCGTTCTGCCGTCTCGGCTATACGACTGCCTTTCCCCTGTGGCTTTCCTCATTTTACGGCCACCTCTTCCATCGCTCCACCGTCTTTGCGACTCCTAGCTTTGGCCAAAGGACATACCTCACTAGGAAGAGCTTGAATCGCGTGCTTGAAAAAAAGCCTATCTCGGCATTCCACCGAGGGCCAACATGGAGAGGTCCATTGGTCCGTGCGCTTTTTCTCTCGAAACATTATAATGCAGCAATCATGATCGCCCATTCAGCCAGTCGTCCTCCAAGAGTTGGTTTGCAGTCTGTCGATCTTCGGGTCGCCACTGCACCATCTTCCGCACGAATCGAAGGAAGGCTTCCTTATTGCTACCTTCAAGGTTCTCTTCGGACTCCTCAAGACACGTACGGTCTGGCACGGGAATCTCAGCTTGCCATTTACCTGGTGGATTAGCGAACAATGTCGTGCGTGTAGGAGAGTTCTCACCATCCTTGTCCAAAAATTCGGCAGTCCTCTTCCCCCTCTTCAGGAGATCGGGGGGAGGAGGTCCCATCAAAGCGATCATGTCAGCGAGATGAGCGCGAGTGGTGTATCTATTCTCGTTCGGGTCCTTGCCGTAGAACAGGTGCTTGCCTTCAAACAAATCCCAGATCTAATCATCGAATTAGCCTGCTTTTTCATAAAACCCCGAATTTGGTTGACGGACCAGGCACCCAACGTTCCAAATATCAATACTGTAGCTCCAAGGTGCCTTCAAGCACACTTCTGGCGCCCTATAGACATTTGGTTGCACATCTTCATCATGCTCGACATCTCCAGAAACAGCAGAGCCAAAATCGCTTAGAAGGGGCTCCCCAATGCTCTTGCCAGACGGGGAGTCGAACGCTCTTGAGGCATAGACGATATACCCTTGCACTTCTTTGCGGGGCGATGGGTGCTCTTGTTCGGCCTTGATGAATTTCTGGATGATCGATTGGTCCTCGATTCCCAGAAGAATATTCCAGGTACTGATGTCTGTGACTAGTGAGATCTTGGCTATGAATTGGATTAGGAGCTAGGACTTGCCTGTATGTATCAAATGCGCATCTGTGTGTAGATAATCAAGCGCAGTAAATAAACGCCGAAGTAAGACTTTCAACAGATCTTCGGTAAACCGATGGCTGGGGTTGCGGCGAAGTAGCTCTTGCGCGTTTTCCAACATGGGCTCATGTACAAGGCATTGGTGTTTCCCGTTGGGGCCTTGAATGGTAAAGGTATCCAGTGCATTTCGTAGATAATTGCGCCCAGGATGTTTCGACTGCACACTCATCAAATGCTTGTAAACATTGATTTCTTCTCGATTTTGACGATCGTTGGTAAAGACCTTCAAGACGACTGGACACCTTCTGCTGTATTCCGTCAGAAAAGGATGCTTAGCTTCTCGATCCCTCGCAAGGCACGCGAGTGCGATGAACCTTACCGAAATTCGTTGGCTAACCAGACCGTAGATCCAAGGCCATATCCTAATTTACCGAGGACTTGGTATTTGTTTTCTATAGTATCGCCAATTCGCACAGGGTAATATCTGCCTTTCGAGATGGCGTCGTGGGCTTCTTCTTCTATCTTCTGGTCCGATGGGAGTATCTTGAAATTAGAATTGCTGAAGCGGATTAGCTGCGATTCCGGCTCCTTCACCAGACCCTTGGCCATGTTCCACAAGGAAGCCATCAAACGCGAAGGTAAGGCATAGCGCATGACATAGAAAAGCCGAGACGGCGAAAGAAGAGGGAAAGTCTCAGAAGAATCTGCATATATGCTAACGCTCGGCCCTCGGAAAGTCTGATTATGGTGGTACCAGGCGGCACTAACAAATGGAAGGTCGCCCAGCTCCGTAAGGTTTAATTTCAAAATATACTCAAGATGACGAGAACATTTAGACTTCGTTACTATACGTTTGCTGAAAGTTAAGATAGGTTTTAAGCGTAGCTCAAAGAGATAGACTGCGAATATTCGACTATTGGGCCGCTCTTGGCTAGCTTCCGGATCTGCAGTTTCCGGGGCCAAAGATCTTGTTCCGCCCAATGAATTTGGTGCAAGAGCCGCCGTACCCCGCGCCAATCTCGTCACATATCCCCTCGCTAATGGATTATTTGGACGCGAGGTTTGTCTCTTGCCTAAGCAATAAGCAATAAGCATGCTTCCTTGAAGCAGTCAACACAATGGTCACTACTCAATACCTTCGGAGTCTAGGCCCATCAGGATGAGTCTTTCGTGGCTACACTGGACAGGATCCACTGACTAGACCCTGGGCCGAAGGCGATGGAGAGGCACGGCAATTGATGTGCTTGAGACAGCTCATCATTTCATGTGAATCGTACTCCGATCAAGTACCGCTGTTACCATCTAAGGCTCTGATCGACGATGCCGCGCCTTCCTCCGCCTAAGCGCTTGAGTCTCGCCCTTTTGCGCAACCCTCCAATACACTGTCACTTCGTCCAGACTTTATCGACCTGAGGTCGGCCGCTCTGTGCTGCCAGCCAATCACCTCAACGCCTGCTTCTGCCTTTGGCGTGCTGGTTCTAGGCCATGTTTCTGAAGTCTGTAAGCGCCCACCCAAGAGGATATTCTTATGGCAATCAAGAGACTTAAAAGATCTACAGGTATTTCTAGCGCCGGCTGGACAGCGCTCCTGCAATCCAGCCTGTTACACTAATCATAACCCCTGCTCCAACCTTGCCCCAAGAATTATTTGCACCAACGATGTCCAGCCGGCGCCGGAGGAAGCTGTACTATGAATCAGATCAAAGCATCTCAAGTCATCGATTGGTAGGCTAATCCTGGCTAAATATGGCGAGATCGAGCTATTCAGAGTATGACCGTATAGAGCTGGCTACTCGATGTGCCACCTTGCGCTTTTCATATCCATCCTACAGCGACCTAAAGCTGGGGCCAATCATCTCAGTAGCCTGGCCCAAGTACTATGTCTGGTAGCGCTTAGGGCACGAGTATATGAATGCTATCTCCCGGCTCTCCTCCATATCTTCTCCCTCGTTAAGACTACATTGACTCAAAGCCTATTAGCCTCTCTCCAATATATTCCCGACAGTGCAATCACAATGTCTCGCCTCTTCTCCTCCTCAGCTGCAAAGGCTGTTGAGAAGTGGTTCGGCCATAGCCGCGACAAGCTGACGCCCACGTGGAAAACGGCCATCGAAAAGTTCACCGAGCCCGGCGGCAGCGCCGAGCAAAGGCTCGGCAAGATTAAGTCCGTCACTATCAAGTACGTGGGCCCTGAGTCATCATGACTATGATGCTCGTCTAGTCTATAGGCGATGCATCTTTCCTAACCATGATGGTTTAGGTCGCGCGAAGAGGGAGCGGTGCACAAGTCCCACTACAACCCGAAGGACAAAGAAGATGTTATCAGCGCACGTGTTGAGGGCGAGGATGATACCAAGACGTGCCACGTCTATAAGGATGGGACAGGGACGACGAAGAAGGGTGGAGACCGGGACTAGAGATTGTGCAGGAGGGTACTCTGTAACGAGAGGGAATGGTCTGACGTATAATGCGCCAATTGGGTTACGGTGTAAAAGTCCCAGAATTTGCTAGAGATTTTCCGTCGTTGTAGAATGCCGGGTCCCAAACGCAAGGCCCTCACTATCAAGCTCTGCCTAGTTCAGGCCATCCATTCTCTCTTCCACCTTGATTCAAGCACCATTCAATCCCGCTGCGAAAGTCAACTACGACATCGAATTCGTTCCTATCCGACTAGCCTAAATTGAAGTAATTCGCCGCGCAGACGTCAGTGGCCGCCATAGGATCAATGTTCTCTATACACGATGCTCTTCCAATCGTCTTTAACCTGGGATGCTGCATTCATGGCATTGTTGGCAAAGTATACGTCCCGCTTCTACTAGACCCAGTCATGCGTGCGAGGATAAAGGCGGTATGGCAAGAGCTTGTGGATGCCCTGACCTCAGCTTTCTGTCATCGGCCACGAGAATCTAGTTTTGTAGACTGCGGGCTAAGTATTCGGTTTTCAGTAGTTCAGACGTGTGCTGGTCAAGCAGATTTAACGTGGACAACCGCGGAGGTAGCCGCTTCTTCTTGGCAAGAAGACTTCGTTCAGCCTCCTCGGGTACAGCATTTCCCATGGTCAGGTTCCGTATCGCAAACTCAATGTTGGGTCTTTCTGAGACGCAAAACAAGGTCTCCTAAGCCAACCGTGTCATGTACGCCCGAAATTTAGTGAAGAGCTGTGTGAAACGTTGTTGTTGGCATGGCTTTCATAGCTCCAGCTAGATTTATCAGGATTTATGCCACTCATATAGATACAAGAGGTGAGGTAGCTGGAAAAGAACTATTGGAGGTGCTATATGCACGTGCCATTGAGCCACAGATGCTGCAGAGGTTCTCTCGCCGACAAGCGATCCCTCGGATCGGCCTTCATAACATTTCCGAGGAAGCTCATATCCTCTTTGCTGAACTCAACTGCAAAAGGTATTCAGATAAGGACTTCTGCCACCATTATCCTCAATCACCTGACCGACGGTTTGGAGCTGCGCCATTGTATATGGGTTCGCTATCTCCGCGTAATTTTCTGGCAAGGGCCCAAAGTACCTATATTGGCTTATGAGTACTTTGGCGAGATATGTGTCGTCGGCTTCATCCACATTAGGAGGGCTAAATGTTGAATGATTTGATGGAACGGTTGATTGTCTAGCTATGGACACGTTGGCTATTTGTAGTCCATGCCAAGCATATAGGGCTGATACTGATATCCAACACTCCCCTTCAGTGGAAAGACCTTATATGCTCCCCTGAGGCCCTGAGGGCGTGTATACAGCTCCTTGTAGCTCCTTTGGTGTAGCTACCTTTGGTGTAGCTACCTTTGGTGTAGCTACCCTATTGACGGCGTAGCTCCCCTTGAACCATGTTCGTTCTGTCCTGCTTTGGAGCCTTATTAAACCCGTAAACCTCCGCTTAATGTAGGGAAATCGGGAAGAGTGCTGTGGACGGTATTGATATAAGGTGTCATTATCCTTATTTCCTTCCCCTGTAATATGAGGTGTCGTTACTCCTGTTTCCTTCCCCTATAATATGAGGTATCGTTACTCCTGTTTCCTTCTCTTTATTTAAGTGTCGTGGCCCTTATTTCCTTCCCCTATAATGTGAGGATACCCTGTTAAGAGGGCTCCGGTACGCTTCCGCTTTCCATCCTAGTACTCCTAGTTAATAAGGCACCCCTAAACTGTCCCGTTCTGGCTATATGGCTCTGCGGCGTCGTGGTCGATGGTTTTTCGTAGGAGGGAGGTACTGTCGAAGACGCGTGATTACCGTATCGATGTTGATGATATACCCTAGGGATGATGCTTCTAGGGCTGCAACGCATGCGACTTAGGCGGCTGTTAGTACGACGTAAGGATGATATCCCTTACGAAGGAACCGTTCCTAGGTACGATAGCGCTTAGCCGGGCTCATAACCTGTTGAATAATTTGATGGAACGGTTGATTGTCTAGCTATAGACACGTTGGCTATTTATAGTCCATGCCAAGCATATAGGGCTGATACTGATATCCAACACTAAAGAGGTGCGCCACGCTAAGAAGGTACATAAGCTACAGACAACATCAGCGAGCATCCTTTATGCATGTCGTTGAGATCTACCATAGCACCAAAAGACCACGTATCCACTGCCACCGTCGAAAGTCAGATTTAGCAGGACGTCCGGAGCGCGATAAGCCGGATGGCCAATCACATGCCTGGTGTCCGCGTCCACTCGTACAGCGCTACCCAAGTCACACAGTTTCGGGTTGCTGAGCCGAGCGCCTCGGTCATCCTGATCAGCGGTTGCTCGCAAGGGACATGTCCCAACCCCATGCCTGTATGTGCCATTTTCATCCCATGCATGTCTCTCAGTCCCTCCAGCACAGCTTTTGCCACGCCTTTGACCTCCTCGGCCTCGAGCTTCCGCTCCGACTGCATGTTGACAGCTTGCTGCGCGTTGCTAATAAGTTTCTCAAGCCCTATCTATATAATACTGTGACATTTTAAGGTTTGGCCGCCAAAGCAATGTACATCACGTGATCTAATTTCCCGTGGAACTTTTCTTTTTAGCATTGCCTGCAGCAAGACAATAGCATGGAGAAAAGGTAGGATGGTCTTGTTATCTTCTAAGTTGTCTTGCTACTATGGGGGTTGCTAAGGAGTAGGAAGAATAGGGGCATTTCCCTCCCTAAATATATACTTCTAACGCTAGTCTATTTACCCCTTATTAGCTCTAGAGAATATATATATAACGCCCCCGCGAAGTAGTACTAATAGTCTTTCTAATTTAGGCCTAACTTTAAATAAGATATCTTAACTCCTACTTAGTATCTTTATTATAAGAACCCTACTATAGAGCTCTATAGCTCTTAGAAGTAGATAATCTACCCCTATTAAGGTGTACTAGGCTTAATACCTAACCCTAAGCTTTAACTCTTAATAACTAGTATAAATACCGTAGTATAATATTCTTTAGCTTAATAGTACGTTATATACTAGGCTTCTCGTAGGTAATCGTAGGAAGGTATTATTACCGGTAAAATCGTAGGTCGCTAAGGCGTATAGTACGACGTGGCTACAGGCTACGAAGGAGTAACCCCCTCGGATAGCGTAGTATGAATGGTTCTTAAATAGTGAAAAGACTGTGACTTTGTCGTTAATCGTACCGTGGTCGCTAGAAAAGGTAGGATAATCTTATTATCTTCTGAGTTGTCTTGCTACTATAGGGGTTACTAAGGAGTAGGAAAAATAGGGGCATTTCCCTCCCTAAATACATGCTTCTAACGCTAGTCCATTTACCCCTCATCACATGGCTACAGCATTGCCTACAGCATGGCTAGAGCATTACTAGCATAGCTACAGCATTGCCAGCATGGCTACAGCATTACCTACAGCATGGCTACAGCATTACCTACAGCATGGCTAGAGCATTGCCAGCATAGCTACAGCATTGCCTACAGCATAGCTACAGCATTACCTACAGTATAGCTACAGCATTACCTACAGCATGCCTACAGCATGCCTATAGCATGGCTACAGCATTGCGTACAGCATGGCTACAGCATTGCGTACAGCATAGGGATAGCATTGGCTACAGCATTAGCTACAGCATGGGTACAGTATTACCAGCATGGCTACAGCATTTACAGCATGGCTACAGCATAGCTACAGCATGCCTACAGCATTGCCTACAGCATAGCTACAGCATTAGGTATAGCATTAGCACAGTATAGGTATAGTAGTCCCTAGGGCATGGGGTATAGTATAGGGTATAGCACTCCTAGAATTATAGATCTTAGCGGGTTTTTAGGGAGCTTAGCCCCTAGAGTATTTAGGTTTCTAGGGAGTCCCTAGCTTAATTACTAATCTCGTACCGAGATAGTAACCCTCTAGTAATCTATATAATACTATAACTATTTAAGGTTTTACTATCAAGTAATATATATCACGTGATTTAATTTCCCTAGGAACTTTTCTTTTTCCTATATATCTTATAGATATTGTAATACTATAACTATTTAAGATTTTACTACTAAGTAATATATATTATATAATCTAATTTCCTTAAGAACTTTTCTTTTTCTTATATATCTTATAGATATTATTACTCTTCTATATATATCTTATATTATTAGTCTCTTATTTATATCTATTTATATATCTATATATAGATATTATAATAGACTTATATAAGATATATATATACTAAGCTTATTATAACTTCTTAGCCCCTAATTAGTTTATATTAAGGCTTTACTTATATTATTAAATATTATAAACTATTACTACTCTATCCCTTTCCTTATTAACTTATATTAAGTCTCTAAGTAAAAAAGATCTCTTTTATAAGAACTTAATCTAAATATAATCTTATAACTATATTATTAATCTAAATATTAATATATAATTATAAAATAGTTACTTCCTACTTTAAGACCCCCTATTCTATTATATATATAAAGGCGTAATCCTCCTCCCCTATTATAAAGCCTATTATAAAGCCTTTAAGTTTAATTAGAATATCCTTCTATTAATCTTATACCTAATTATACGCGTTTAAAGGGCTTAATATCTAATTATAAAGTAGAAATATATACTTTAAGGCTTATAATAGAATAGTATTCTAGCTATTCTACTTTATATTAGAAGGAAGAGTATAAGGCTAGCCTTATACTATTTATAATATACTACTTATAAGGTAATAGTATACTTACTCCTCTACTTAAGTCCTTATAACTCTTAAAAGAGCTACTCTAAGGAAGTATATTATATTTTAAGTATTTTCTAAAATATATTTATAAATATAATAATACTCTTACCTTTATATCTTATAAATAAAAATTGTTTTTTTCAATTATAAGGTTATATTAATATTTAGTCTTTTATAATTTATAAAGAACTTTACTACTTATAAAGCCCCTTATAACTTAATACTTACTTAATTCTATCCTTTACTTAATTATATTTTTATAATCCCGCCTTTATAATAATATCTTAACTATCCTACTATCTAGATCTTTAATAAACCCTCCTTAAAGAACTTAATAGAATAATATAAGCTTATAATAACCTATTTATTAATATATATACTACTATATAAAAGTAAATTAAGTAAGTAGGGGTAATAATAGGGCTTATTTAAGTAATTTTAAACCTTTACCTTTAATTAATTATAAAGGCTAGATCTAATAAGAGGTATATAAATCTACTAACTACTTTAGAGGTTACTACCTTTATTTTAATTAAGTATAAAGATTATTACTTTTATAATATTATTATTATAAAATATTATAAGGATAGTAAAGAGCTACTTTTTTATACTATTAATTATATTAATACTATATACTTTCTATTATATTATATTCTCCTTTTCTTATAAGAAAATCTAGGCTAATACTAGGCCTTATAATTACAGGCCGGAAAGATATAGGATTTTAGTACTAGCCGGAAAGATATAGGATGATATAGGATATTAGTCTCGCCTACTATACTATACTATACTATAGTATAGGATTAGCTATTTTAGTCCTATCCCGTTCTAGGATAGTATAGGTTTTTATAGGATAATTCTATAGGATAGGATTTTCGTAGGACTACTTTATAAGATAGGATATTTATAGGATATCCTATAATTAGTAAGTATATACGTCGGCAAGATCTTAACTCGCCCCTATGCCCTTAGTAAAGGCCTTCGGCCCGTAGGCCTAGGGCCGCTCCGAGCTCTAAGGGAAGCGTTACGTAACTGCTAACTAAGTAATTTTTCTGAAATCTACTAGTTAGTAGATTCTAAGAAATCACGTGACTACTTACTAAGTAAAACTATATCACGTGACTGCTTACTAAGTAGAACTTTAAAAGTTTTGATGTTCTATAATCGACGGGGGACTCGGGTAGCGTACCCTGGAGTCACCCCTAACGCTACCCTGAAAGTGACCCCGGAATCGATCGATTCAGCCGATTTCTACGCGGGGGTAATACGCTAGGGTGGGCCATAATAGGGGGCGATAGCGTGGTAGTTATGTTAACTCGGGGTGTTGATAATAATACGACAGCGTTGGTTACGAGAACCGTGACGCTATTACCTAGCCTAGCCGTAGGGTGGCGTGACGCCATTACCTAGCGCCCGGAAGCCTAATCTTAGGGTGGCGCGACGCTATCACCTAGTGCCCGGAAGCCTAATCTTAGGCCGGCCCCGGGTACCCCTCCGGATTTTCAGAAATTGCCGACGCAATATAGTATTTTTTTAGAAAAATATTCTAGAAATCTTTCTAGATAGTAAAGATTTCTAGATATTTTTAAAAATAGTAGGATATCTTAAAAATATTCTAGAATTATTACTATATAGAATACTATAACTAGAAAGCTAACTAGAAAGGTAAATATTAACTTTCTAGTTAGCTTTCTAGTTATAACTTTCTAGATAGAAAAGATTTTTAAAATATTTTTTTTAAAAATACTATATTATATACTTACTAACTATAGGATATCTTATAGATATCCTATCCTATAAAGTAGTCCTACGAAAATCCTATCCTACTAAAAATTCCTATCCTATCCCCGTCTTATACTATTATAAAGATATAGTATTAAGACCTAATTTACCTATCCTATCCCACGGTCTTATACTATCCTATATGGGATATCCTGTAGGATATCTTATATCTTTCCGGCTAGTAGATTTTAGTATAGGATCGAGGTGATTTTCGGACTGGGATAGAATATCCTACAGGATATCCCAGTAGCAAATCGCGAACTAGGCCTATTTAGGTAATATTTTTTATAGGCTAGAAATATAGCTTAAACCCTGTTTAATACTAAAAAAAACTTTATAAAAAACTTTAAAACTCGCTAAGATATAAAGCTTTAAAGTTAATATAATAAATATATTAGCTTGTATTATAATAAAATCCTATATCTTTCCGGCGTGTACTTATAATTATATAATAATAATAACTACTATATTATTATCTATTACTCTAAATATATATAGTTATATTATTACCTCTTTTAATATCCTAGCTAATTCTTAATAATACTTTATAATAGAAAGCTATTTTAATAGTATATTATTAATTACTTTACTATAACTAACTAATAAAGACTTAATTTCCTTTATAATAATTAAGATACTATTTATAATAAATTATATTAAGGGGTAGAAGATATAATACTAGCTAGTAATATTTATATAAATACTCTTAGATATTATACTATTCTATCTTCTAGCTTTAATAGTAGTAATTAAGCTATAATATAGAATTATAAGGACTCTCTAGCTATTTAATATTATTATAAGAAGTTAATACTCTTTATAATAATAATTATAAACTTATACTAGTCTAAAATTAATACTACTATCTTTAATAATTAAACTACTAGTAATTAAGTAGAAATTATTATATATATCTTTTATATAAAGAAAAAAGTATTATTATAAGACCTTAAAAATTAATTTAAATACTATTATAAGATTATTTAGACTATTAAGTACTAGAAAAGAGGTCTTCTATATATTTATATCCTCCTTTTTCTATATTAAGATAATAGCTTCCTAGATTATTTTCGTATTAATAATTTAATTTATATAGAATTACCTAATCCTATTATTAATCTAGATAGCTCCTTATATTAAATTATCTAGAAGTAAATAACTTATAACCCTTATAAGTACTAGAATCCTAAGTTATTATATATAATTAAGAAACTATATAAATCTAGGTAAATCTATTTAAAGTATTTTCTAAGGAAGTTCTAGCTTAAAATATTAGTTATAAAAAATAGCTATCTTATATGCTACTACTACTATTATAAGGATAGATATATATAGATAAGATAGGTATATAGATAGGATATTAAGATAGATAATTATTAAATAATCTTATATAATCCCTAGCTAACTTATAAGTATATAATATATATTAATATTAAGGTTTACGCCTCTATTAATACTATTAAGTATATATATAGGTATATTTATAAGGGCGCTAACTATATAACTCTTAAGCTAGTAGATAATTAAGATAAAATTATATACTACTTAAATAATTATTATATTAATTTATATTAAGTTATATAAAACCTTTTTAAATTTTATAATTATAATAAGAATCCTCCTATTATATAGCTTACTTTATACCTCTCTAGTTAATAATAGGTATAGTTTTATAATAATAAGACTAACCTTTTATAAGTATTTAATAGGATTAAAATAATACTTATATACTTCTTATAATATAATATTAAAAATTCTAATAGCTATTATCTATTATAATATAATTTTCCTAAGTACTATATTATTGTAATAGTATTAAGATGTAATAGAAAGATGTATTCTCTAAGTACAAGAATCCTGCCTATAAGCTAAAGCGCTAGGCCTAGTATAGCTAGGCCGCGGAAGGCTTCTGTAAGTAGTAAAGTAGTAGGACTATAATAAATGCCGTTAATAAATAAAGCTATCGTCCTGATAGCTATATAGAACGCTGATAATACTAATAATATTTAAGGCTGAATCCTAGACTTTATACCGAAATTATTATTATACTTATTTACTAACTCTAAAGTATTCCGTAATAGCTCCTTTTCTAATATCTACTAATCTTCTTTAGGGCCGTAATTCTTCTACCTAACTAGGAACTAGGTTAACTAACTATAACCCCGACGAATCCTCCGCTTTTAGATAAGCCTCTCTATTTCCCACTTATTCTACCTATTAATGATAAGGGGAATAGCCGGATAATATTATTAATATAGGTCGTCCTTAGAGTTAGTAGTAGGCTTAAGGTGGGCTACTAATATAATGTTATAAATCTTTATATTAGTTAGTAAATCTAGTTAATATACTAATTAACTTATACGTTCCTTAATCTTAAAAGACCTAGCTAATTATTAGCTAATTTTCCTTAATATAACTACTAGAAGCTTATATCCTTAGTAAAGGCGTAGGTTAACTATATTACCTACTTTAAAGAATATAAGGGCGTACGTAGTATTATAATACTCCTTTATTTTAAGGGCTGTAAATATAATTATATCCTTAGCGTTAATATAAGAAGGATAATATTTATCTATAGTAATAGGATATACTAGCTATATATAGGTAATAAGGTCCTTAATATTATTAAAGCCTTTAGTAGACGGGTTATTAATACGTAATAGATCTAGGGCCTCCTGAGTCTAAAACCTATATATAATTTAAGTTAGTATTTAGTTTATAGTGCTATATTTAGTTAAATTATTTAGGGTAGAAGATATCCTAGCTAAAACGCTAGGCTATTACCTAGAATCTTCTAAGGTTATAAGGTAGTAGTAAAGCGCTACCTCAGCTATCTAGTTAGACTATTCTAATATACTATCTATCTAGGGGTGCTAGGCGGTTAAGTATAGTAGACTAACTTTAAGGGCCTAGAATATCTATCTCTAGATCTAACTAATAAACTTTCTGTCTTAGTCTAAAATAATTACTCTAGGAATTCCCTAGTTAAGTTTAGCTAATTAATCTAGTAGTCTAATTACCTATTCCTTACTAGTCTATATAGTCTTTCCTAGAATAAAGCTAACTACTTTAGAGAATTTATCTATTACTAATATAACGCATTTATATTAATCTAGTAGGGAGATAGGAAGTGTAAGGATAAAATTAATTATAATAGTATAGAAGGGTTTTATAGGTAAAAGGATTAGTTATAATAACTTATAGGGTCTATACCTTAGCGTTTAGTTAAGTTAATAATATAGGTAGTAATAAATAAACTTATAAAGCTTAGTAGCTATATTATAAATATAAAGGCTATTAATAAGACGCTCGTATATATAAGTATACCTAGGGTAACTCATTTTATTATAAGCTAGTTAAAAAACCTTATTCTTAATTAATAAAGGTATATATAGTTAGAGACCCTTCTTATTATTATTAAAATAGAGGATCTTATTAATAATATAGTAAGGTAGCTTAGTAGTATTACTACCTAAGGCTTTATTCCTCTTAATTATAGATATTACCCTTACTTAGCGGGGTTCCTTAATAAGGCCCTTAATAAGCCGTTAACGGAACTCTAGACTTATTTCAACTAAGCTAACTAGGAAAACCTGAATAGATAATACGTCTAGGCTAGACTTATTTATATTAGCTAGATAATACTCCTAACTAGCTAGCCTAAATAATATATCTAGAATAATATTAGACTTTCCTAGTTTATAATAAATATTAAGATAGAAATACTATAGATATTCTAATACCTAAATAAGGCGTAAGTTAAGCTTCTTAACTAATATAGTATTTAGACTAGTCTATTAAATAATAGAGATAGTAGCTAAGTAGTTAGTATATATAATAGTTATTAATTTAGCTACCTCTACTATATAGCGGATCTTCTTAATAACCTAGATTATACTAGTAATTTTAAACTTTATAGGCTAATAGCGTGTCTTAGCGTCTATAAGTAGATGGCTAAGAAATATAATAGGTTATTAAGACTTTTATCCTAGTAGATTATTTATAGAAGCCTTTAGTAGAACGTGGTAGATATAAGCCCTAAATCCGAATTCCTTACTAGTATTAAGGTCTATAAATAACTATCTCAGCTCGTTAAAGTAGTATAGGATAGTTAGGGAAGTGAATAGCTTCTAAAGCTAGTAAAAGGCGTTAATTTCCTTTAGTATAGGCCTACCTAGGTAGGTACGGCGGGCTAGTCTTTTATAAGCATTACCTCTAATACTTTTAGTTCTACCTTAAAGGGCCTTATTTAAGTACGTTTTACGTAACTATAGTAGTTTAACTATTATAGCATATTAAGTAATATATTATCTTAAGTAGCTAGTTAGTCTAAGATATTTTTCTAGCTAGGCTAATATTCCTAGGAATAAGAGGTTAGTAATAGCTATAAGCTTTTCTTTAGTAGTAGTAAGGCCTAGAGTATCGACTTTCTAACTAAGTAGATAAACGGAAGGATATCCTAAGAATAATTTCTTAGGGGATAGGTGAATATTTATATCCGTTAATACTTAAAAAACCTAGTCTAGCTAGGATAAATACTCCTCTAGGGACTTAGAAAAGATTATAATATCATCTATATATACCTTATAGAAATAATAGAATAGGCGAAGAATCCTATTAATTATACGTTAGACGTATATAGGTAAATTACAGTAGCCTATTACTAGAATATTAAATATTTCTTACCCCTAGTAGCTAGCTACTATTAGGCGGTAGTAATAGTCTCTATTTACCTACTATTAGTAGAAAAAGCTTAATGCGTTAATAGTAGTAATATGCGTAGCACCTTTTAGTAAGGCGAGAATTTTAGCCTAGGAAGGAACTGGATACGCGTTAGGCATAGTAATTTTATTTAATACCCTAATATTAATAATAACTCATCCCTTTCTACTAGATTCCCTATCTTTCTAGATAATAAAATTAGGGAAAGAAAACGGGGTTAACTTAGAAGTCTACTCTATCTAACCCTATTTATAGAGCTTATTAAAGGCTTTATTAATTACCTCCTTATCAGCCTTTCTAACTAGATAAACCTAGGCCTAGCCTAGTTTATATAGGTCCTACTAGTTATCTACTAGAGGAATATCTATCTATTAAGACTTAGGTACATTTATAATATTACCTGTGTCCTACTATAAACTATGAAATTTATTAATAATTAAACCTAATAAGGGCCTTAATTAAGGTAAGCTATAGATTATAATACCTATATTATAAATTACCTTAGTATTAGGAGCTAGGGTGTTTAGTATAACTACTAAAAACGTAGCGGCGGCGGCTACTAAATATTATAGATTTAACTTTACCTAGTTAGTATTCTTCTTTAGAGGTCTCGCTACTAGGTCGCTGTAGAAGGCTTCTATAGGGAAGTATCCTATAGCTTTATATTCCGTGACTTTACTAAGTTTAATATTCCTAGGAAGCTTAATTTATTCTTTAGAGTTATTACGGATAATAATATAAGATATATTATAATCTATTATATATATATAGGCTGAAAGCTTATTAAGTTTCTCTGGTTTAAATAGAAATTCTCTGTTATATAGAAGGTCTAAAGCTTGATAATAAGGTCTAGTAATTAGAATCTTCCTATTTATATAAGGGGTAATAATTATAGCCTTCTTACTATAGATAGTAGAGTTTATTTAACTACCTCTACTAGAAACGTTAATAGGAATAATAAGTCCTTTATAAGATTAAATTATTAGTATATTTTAGTCGAGGTTAATAACTATTCCCTTAGGTTTAAGAATATTAACCCTAATAAGTATATTAGCTAATAGATTATTAATAATATAAAGCTCCCTTTTAATTAGAGCTATACTATTATTACTAGGAAAGTATATTTCTAATTTAGTATACTCGCTTACGTTATATCTCTTGTCTCCTTAACCTCTAATATTTATAGGCGTGGGTATTCTCTTAACCTCTACCTTTAGGGTATACTTTATAAGAAATGCTCTATTAATAAGACTTATTATATAACCCGTATTAGCGTAGAGCTTATAACGTGGTCCCTCCTAAGATAGGCTAACTATAACTATTATAAAGTAATAACCCTAGAACGTATAGCCTCCAGGTGCCGTATCTTTAGAAATACTCCTAATAATAGTAGAGGTAGTCGACTATAGAAGGCTTTAGTATCTACTACTTACTTAAGCCTTAATAGAAGAAGTTATTATTAATAAGGACCTTAATTCTTTATAGCCGTAACGAATATACTTATATAGACCGTTATTAGAGGTGAACTCAGAATAATATTACTTATAATAGAAGGCTTTTATAGTTAAGGGGGTTTTAATAAAGTAGGCTTTAATAGTATCCTCCTACTAATGATTACCTAATATAGGGTTTTCCGGGTCTTAGTCTTATAGAAATCCGGAATAATCTTAGTACCCTAGCTCTTTAGACCTTACCTATTTAGTCTAGTAGAACGTGTCTTTATACGCCTTATATTTAGCTTATTTATTATATCCTTCTTTACTAATACTAGCTTGATAGGCTTGTAGAGCCGGATACTAAGGAAACCTATTAAAGGGTTAATATGGATTTTAGCTATTTAAAGCGTTTAGTAATAGCTAGTTTTATAACTAGACTTACCTATAGGACCCGTTTATGTTTCCGCTAGTCATTTAAAGGGGTTACCGCCTAGTAATCTAGAGCTAGCTAACGGGTTAAGTCTATTAAGGATTATTATTAACGTTATCTTAGAAGTTATAATATAGAATAAATAGTCGAGCGTAAGGGTTTATACTACTATAGTATAGCCTTAGAGCGCCGCCGAAATTATAAAATAGATTAGGGGTATACTAAATAGATTAAGGGTCTTAATTATAGTAATTATTATAATTTTTTAAGTCTAACTTTATTTTATACTACTTTATTTCGTACCCTTTATCTTAATAAGGGCCTTATTTCTATAGATATCGAACTAGTTATCTTTAGTAAAGCGGAGCTCTTCTAGAAGATCTAGTATATTTAATAAGGTAGTTAGTCTTAGTAGGTTATATTATAGGTCGCTATTAAGATACTTATAAGCTAAGAGTACTTATACTTACTTAGTAGTAGTAATACTAGTATTCTTCGCGTTTAAGATAATACTAGATATATAATCTATAGGGTCTTATTAATTATAAGTATCTTTAACCGTATAATAGATGTTCTCTAAAAGGCTAAGAGATTTATTAGGCGAATCTTAAAAGCGTGCCTATAGAGTATTATACTACTTAGTAACGCTGGTAGGGTTATTATATAGCCCGACTTAATTAAGTTAGCTTAGTTAGTTAGTAAACTAATTATCCGCCTTACTAAGTAGATAAGAATCTATATTCTACTAAAGGAGAGCCTTATCTATAGTAGTAGCCTTTACCTAAAGCCTATTAGTAAAGCTGAAGATATTATAATAGATATTATATATATCCTTAACTTTAACTAGCGGTATATTAGGGTTTAGATTAAAATATCTAATATTATATAAGCGAAACTAACTATTTATAGGGGGTACTATTATAGTAGGCGGAGTAGCTAAACGTCTATTAGCTCTATTACTAGCCCTATTACTAGCCCTATCGCCAGCTATTATAGTTTAGATAAGGGTTGCTATTATATTTAATTATTCGGCTGAGAAGCCCCTAGTAGGCCTAGTAGCCCTATTCCTAGTATTATTATTACCGGCCTGCCTATTATCCGCTATATCTAAAGCTTCTAGTAGTTAATTAGGTAGTTCTAGTCCTATTAATTAATTATAGATTACCTCTTCTATTAATATTACTCGCGTGCTAGTGGGGATTAATTCCGTACTACTTAGCGAGGTAGATCTAGGGCTATATAATAAGGACCTTATTAGGGAGTTTAAGCTAGATAGAGGTTATTATAGGTACTATTATAAGGATAAGGTAGCTTATTTAAAACGATAATTTATAGTACGTACTAGACTCCAGTTAATAGCCTAGTTAGGAGGCTAGGGTAGTTTATTAATATTAAGAAAGGTGACTAGTTTAAGAGACGTTAACTAGGTATAGTGGCGTTAATCTCGTAATAATAATAAAGAAGTAGAAGATGATACCTAATTAGTCCTTAGAGGCCTAAGATTAGCCTTAATAATAAGTGAGATTAGGAAGCGGCTAATATTATTAATAGTATTAGTATATTTATACCTAGTATTAATAAAATCGGATAGCTAAAAGGTAAGTACCACGGTCTCTTATAGTACTAAGGTAGCTAGAGTACTAGAATAAGTGGTGAATTAGAATTAGGAAGGTACGGGGAAAAGTCGGGTTTTCTTAGTAAGATATTAAGGAATCCTAATAATTCTAAGGAAATCCTAATACTATTAGATGGTAGTAATAGGTAATAAAGAAGGCTCTTATTAATAGTAAATCTTTAGAGGAGACCTTTATATATATCTAAGGTTATAGAAGGCTTTATTAGTAAAGATCCGGTATAAGGTTAAAGGCCTAGGATTTTAGTAGAGCGGAAGACTTAGATAACTAGTGCTAAGGATAGCTAGTAGTACTCTAAAGAACTAGTACTTATAGAGCTGGTATACGATCTTAGCTTACTATATAATTAATAGTATATAGTAGTAGCTAGAAGGTATTACTACTATTTTATTATAATAGTATTAAGATATAGTAGAAAGATGTATTCTCTAAGTATAGGAATCCTGCCTATAAGCTAAAGCGCTAGGCCTAGTATAGCTAGGCCGCGGAAGGCTTCTGTAAGTAGTAAAGTAGTAGGACTGCAACATATATCTACTATAATAAGAAAGAGGAGCGGCGGTAAATATCTTAATAAAGGGGATATATAATTAGTTATATATATAATTATAAAGTTATATAAGGGGAGAGGTTCTATTTATAAGTCCTACTTATTATTATTTATAAGCCTTCTAGTTTTAAAGTAATTTATACTATTAATAGTATTTTATATCTAACCTTCTAAGTTATATATATTACCTTAAGGCTCCTTAATAATAATAATAAGTAGTTTATATACTTTAAAGAATCTTAATATTACTCTTCTAACTACTTCTTATATTCTTTATTTATATTTATACTTCTTTATAATAATATAAGTAAGCCCTTTAAAGTTTAAGAAAAGTTCTATTATAATATTTTTAATAATTTACTATATTATATTACTAGGGACTTTCTAGATATTCCTACTAATATAATAAAAGTATATCTTAATTATAAGTTATTCTTAGTCGCTAAATAGTTATAAATCTAGGGTAGAAGGCTTAAAGGCTTTAACCTACTTATACCCCTCTTTATATAATTCTAGTAGGACTACCCTCTTCTAATTATATCTAAATTAGAGTATAATATTAAGGAGTAAGTAACCTTATATAATACTACTATTTTAAAGTTAAATATTAATTAATACTCTACTTATAATATTATCCTTATAACTATTATAATTTTATTATAAATTATATACTTCTTTATATATAATATTATAAGTACTAGGAAGACCTTTCTTTATAAGGCTCTTTATTATTATTTCTATATATATAAGGATATATTATACTATATATTACTTCTACTAGTATTATATTAATATTACTACTTAGTAGCTATATATTCTATTCTACTTTTAAGATCCTAATTATTTATAATAATATATCTACCTATTATATCCCTATATAATTTAATATAATAGAGTTACTCTATTATATAGCCCTAATTATATAGGATAAAGTACTTATATAAAATAAGAATAATTTTACCGCGGTTAATATAATATAATATAATATTTATAAGAGTAATAACCTATTATATAGGCTCCTAGTAATTATAAGTAATACCTTTATATAAATAACTCCTATTATTTAGAGAGGTAATTAGGTTATATAAGTTAATACTAGCCCTTATAACTCCTAGATCTAGCTAAAGCTAAATTTACTCTAGTTATATTAAAATATATAACTTTATACTAGATCTAATAACTAGGCGTTTATAAGGTAGATAGGCTAGATATTATATATTATGTTAATATATAAGATAATAGCTCTTCCCCTTAAAGTAAAGAATTATAATATAAATAAATATATCTTTATAAAATATATCTTTCCTACTACCTCCCTTATATAGCTATTATTACTACTAGATTTCTTTAAGAATAGAGTTATACTATCCTTATAAAATAACTCTACTATTATTTTTAATAATAAGATCCTAATATATTTATATAAAACTAGAAAATACCTGTAAAAATTCAAGATTTTTACGTTGGAAAATCACCCCTACTACCTGGCGTTTAGTAGGTGACGTGAATAGTAGGGAGTATATTAGATACGTTAGTAGGTAATATAAGTAGTAGGGAGTATATTAGATATATTAGCCTATTAATAAGACGGATATTTCCCCCTATTTAAACTAATATTAGATATGTTAGTAAGTGAGGTAAATAGTAAGGAGTAAATTAGACACGTTAGTAGGTAGGTAGCCTGTATATATAATAGTATTAGCTATATTATATACATATACCTATTTAGACAGCGTTTTATACCTAGTAATAAGACGGATATTTCCCCCTTTCCAGACTGATATTAGACACGTTAGTAGGTGAGGTAAATAGTAGGAAGTAAATTAGACGCGTTAGTAGGTAGGTAGCCTGTAAATACGATAATATTAGCTAATATACTAATAGACCGATATAGATTATTCTAATAGTATTATATACCTAGTAATAAGACGGATATCTACCCCTATTTAACCTAATAGTAGATACGTTAGTAGGCGTTATTATAAAATAGGTAAAATATAAATAATATCAGGATTTTCATTATTTATAATCTATATCCTAGCTGTTAGCGCATGGAATTTAGTAGGTAAATCTACTTATCTTAATATATCTTTTAAACTACTATACTAATTTTAATAATTTTTAGAGTATTAAGTAGGCTAATATAGGCTTTATAACTTATTTTAAGTAGAAAACATTATAAAGCGTTAGTATAAACATAGATAGAATATAAAGAAAATCAAGACTTTTAATATTTACTACAGTTAGTACTAGTCTTAAGGAGGTAATTCAAGGGACTTTAGACTAATTAATAAGCTGTAATAAGCTTAGGGTCTAAAATTAGGTATTTTCTATTATAATAAGAAGATTATATAATACCTTCTATTAATTAATAAGTTATTATCTAGTAGTAATAATAATAGACTTAGCCTAGAGTTCTTATAATTCTTAAAGCTATCTAGATTCCCTCCTTCTTAATTATACTTAAAGGTTAAGGCTCTAATTATATTATTATAAAACCTATATTTAAATAAAAGTATATATAATAGGACGCGCTTAATTATTATATATCTATCTTAATAATATATTTAAGGTTAGATCCTTAATAGAAAATATAATAAAGGGATATACTTAATTCCTTAAATTAAATTAACTAATAAGGAAGGTAACTACCCTTACCTCCTTATATATAAATAGTTTCTAGTCTAGCTCTATTTTATAATAATTATCAATAAGTCTTAAAGCTAGTTACTTTCTACTATTAAGGTAGATTTACTTCTATTATATTTTAATTATAATTAGCTTTATATTATACTATCTTATATATATAATATATAAATACTTTTAGTCCTCTTACTAGCGCGTTTAAGGGGGCGTATAAATAATATTATATATCTAGAAGTTCTTTTAAATACTATATAATTTAGTTAAATATATTAAGCTTCTTATTAAGATTATTCCTACTTTTTATATTTAAGTCTTTATAAAATAATTAAGTTTTAAGATATTTCTAATATTTATAAAGTTATTAGAACTATTAGAACTATTAAAATTATTAAAATTATTATAACTATTAGAATTATTACTATTATTAAGATTAATAATTATAAAGTTAATTATAAATAAAATAATTATTAAAGTTACTATTAAAGTTAATACTCTTATTAAGGATATAAGACTTATTTAGATTTATACTATTATTATTATTTTATATTAATATCTATTTACTTAGTTTAATCTTTATTTATTATTATTATAATTATTATTATTTTTTTATTTTTTTATTCTTAAATTATTTTTATTATTAGGCTATATTTATATTTATATTTATATTTTATTCTCTACTATCTAGCTACTTAGAGTTAATAAGAGTATTCTAATATTTAACTTATTAAGAGGAAATTATAAAATATAAAAGAAAACCTCTCTTACCTACCCTATTTATTATAATACTTCTAGATCTTTAAATATTATATACTATCCTCTCTCTTATACTTTATACTACCCTAGTATTAGATCCTAATATTTATATACTCCTCTCTCTTATTAGGGCTACGCCCCTTTCTCTACTCTTATAAGATTTATACTCCTTTAATTACCCTTATACCCTTTCTTATATAATTTAACTAATACTAATAAGTATCTTTAACCCTCCTACTAGTTTATTACTACCCTAACTACTTCTCTCTTATACTATTTAATATTAAGGTATCCTTCTCTTATTTAACTTATAATAAATAGGTTATTATAACCTAGTAGAAGGCTTATAATACTCTTATTAGGAACTACTATATATCTTCTTTATAATATATAAGAGGGGGCTATTATAATTATTAGGGGGGTATAAATATACTTTATTACTACTATTATATTATTATTCTTAGTACTAGGCTATATAATAATCTACTTAGAAGAGAAAGTAGATTATATAATTCTACTAGTTATACCTTTATAATTATAAGGTTACTACTCCTACTATTATATATAATTATAGTTCTCCTAGCTAGGAGGGGTAGTCTTAGCCTATTATTCTATCTTTCCTACTTAGTATACCTTCTATCTCTTAACTTAAAGTCTCTTATACTAAGCTAATATTATTAACGGGAACTAAGGTAGGTATTATTATATATATTAAGGGCGCGCTTACTACGCGTATAAAAGCTCTATATTATAAGCTCTATTACTATATAATATCCTAGTTTTATTCTAATTATATTTAGATTAGAGACCTTTTAGCTCTATTAATAGGTAATAGGTTTATAACTAGTACTATATATAGGTAGATCTTATTACTAGCCTATTAAGTTATATAGGTTTAGTAATTTATAGGTATAAGTTATTATATTTTATTCCTATAGATATAATTATATTTATAGATCTTTATAGATTTATAAGACCTTAAAGGGCCTTATATATTCTATAATAGTAACTATATATATACCTCTAGTATAAATAATTATAGACTAGTATAAAGGTAGTATAAGCTAGTATACCTACTTATTATCCCTTAATACTCTATCCTCCCCCTTAAAGTTATATAAGTAGTTATATAAATCTACCTACTTAATATATATATTTATAAGCTTACTATATACCTCCTTATATCCTATTTAATTAACTTTACTAGTCTTTTATTTCTTATAAGATATTATATAGATTAGTAGATAGGTTATAAGGATCTATAAATAGATATACTAGTATCTTTAAATTTCTTATATTTATATACCTCCTTTATACTTTCTATATAATATAAGTAAGGATAAATAAGGATTAGTATAAAATTTATATTAACCTAGAATAAAGTTATAATACTTAATACCCTCTTATAGTAGTTATATATTATTAGCTCGCCTAGGGTATATTATATTAGGTTATATTATTATTAATTCTTATAGACTAAGATATATATATTAGGGCTAATATAAGTAGTTAGAGTGTTACGCCCTTGGTACGCGAGCCTTGGCAGACGCTATAGGGCGCTCACCAAGTCGAACATGCCTTGGCATGGCGAGTCGAGCGACCGCTCACCCAGTCGCTCTGGTCGACGCAGGACGACCATGGCGAGCTGGGGCGATCGTACGACCAGTCGCCCTAGTCGATAAAGAACGAGCACTGGCGATTAGTGCGAGCATGAACTTTCCTATATCTATATAGATAGCGTTGCTTTCCTTTAGATAGAAGCTTCGTGCTTAACTTATGTTATCTACCAGACTAATCTCCTAGACACTGGATATAATACTACACCTGTACTAGACCAGTTTAGTACGAAGCCTGTTTACCCTAGTCCTTAACACTCCTCTCTACGAGATCCACCCAGACCCCAGAGCCTTCTAGTTAGAAGACGAACGGGTCGTAACATAGAGCTATTAGCTACTCCTTCTATTTATAATCCCCCCCTTTATACCTTATAGTCCTTATAAGGCCTAATACTATACTATTAGCCTTTAAGTCCCCCGTTAATATTCTACTCTAAGTCCTAATCCTTAGGCCCTAAGTCTTCTAGCTTTATAAGAGCGGGTTATTCTTTAATAAACTATATAAGCGGATTAGCTATAATATAACCTAATTTAATATATTATAGGAGTATATCTAGGGTATTATAATAAGGCGGGCCTTTATAGTCTATAATATAACTAATATCTAGATAACGGGCTATAATAGGAGTAGTAAGCTATCTAGCCTTATCGCAGATTTACTTTACTTTAACTTATAAGGTCTTTAAGGTTTTATTACCCTAATAAAGTATTTAATATATCCTAGGGGTAATATTACTCTTAGCTATATTAAAGACTTTCTTATCCTTTATAATAATAGCTCTAACTAAGGGTATAATATCCTTAATAGCTTTCCTAGTAAGTACTATTATATCTACTTAAATAAGTAGGGTACTATCTAGGCGCTTTATAACTATAATTATATTAATATACTACCTAATTAGATTAGTAAAGGCCCCTTAAAGATTCCTAGTACTAGGTATTAGGGGAGGCGTAGCCTCTATTTTAGTTATATATCATTTATAAGGTTAGATAGGACTAGCGGAACTACTTATAAGAATCTCTCTAAATTCCTCTATTCCCGTTATATTACGGTAATAAGGTTAGATAGGACTAGTAGTATTACTTATATAAACCTCTCTAGACTTACTAGCCCTTATATCTAATAGCTAGTAAGGCTTATAAGTAAATTTATCTAGGAGGTTAGGGAATAGTTTTAAGTATAAGGGTACTAATAAAGGTATATATAATTAATGTAGGATAGGTATACTAGTACCTTATAGAGGCCTAGGAGAGGACTTAGGCTTATAAGAGCTAACTCCGGCGGTTAATTCCTTAGCCTAGGCTTTAGCGGCCTTTAAGTTTAGTTTTTATAAAGTAGTAGTATAGTATATTTTTAGGTTATAATCTTCCTAACTATAAAGAATATATATATAGTATTTATCCTTACTAAATTAGCTAAATATATTATACCTATTATTATATTTAATATTAAATATATTACCTTAATAGATCCTAAGAGGCTCTAAGATAGTAAATCCTACGGCGTTAAAATCTAGAGGCTACTAGGCCTTAATACTAGTAATAGGGATACCTTTAAGAATAATAAGACCTATAATAGAGTCTAATAGCTTTACGCGTTTAGGTAATATATCCCCGCTAAGTCTACCTATAATATTATTAAGAGAAGGACCTTTAATAGATAGTTAATATCTCCTATTATAGGGTTAAAAAATAGGTACTTTAAGTATAGTTTATCTTCTAGTTTATAATTATAATAGGCCTCCTAGAGTACTTAATCTATCATATTAATAGCCTTACTAAGTATCTAATAATTAGAATTCTATAATATAATAATAGTACTAATAAGACCCTCCTTAATTTTATAGGCCTAATATAAGCTTAAATTATATAGGGTAATATAAAGTTCTTTATCTTATGTAGTAATATAAGGCTAATAAACTATTAAGCTAAGGGAGGATATAATTAAGTTAGAGATTTTTTAAGAGTATAAAGTAATAACTCCTATAAAGTATAAAGCGCTAATCTAATTCTACTTAATAGGCTTGTTACTGTAATTATAAACTTAATAGCTAAGGCTAAATAGTTTATTTTCTATAAGATAGCTTTATACCCTAAAACTATATAATTATAATAGCTCTATACTATAAATATATAAGAAATGACTTTATACCCTAAAACTACGTACTATAATAGCTCTATACTTCCTAAATATATAAGAAATAACTTTATACCTATATCTACTTTAAAATAACCTAAAAGGTCTAATTAATAGCTCTATACCTTAAGGCTTTATACCTCTAAGGCTTTATACCTATACTACTATAGTAATACTTTAAAAGGATATTTTTAGTAGAATTATTAAACTAGGTCTAATATATTTTATATATCCTTTATTAACTCTTATAAATTTTCCTTTAATCTATACCCCTTCTAAGTTATAAGATATTATAGTTTATAATAGTAGAATCTAGAGTCTAGGATCTTATCTACCTTATATTCTCTCTTATTATTATACTCTATAATTTCGCTAATTAGGGGTAGTAGTAGCGCGATATAGCCTTTAATTATATTAGTATAATAGGGTTCTATTAGATATATATAAAATACTAGGTACACCTTTATTTATAAAGGTAACTTAATCTTATAAGTATTAGGCGTAGTAGCCTCTACTACTAGAAAGGGGCCGACTTTTTTATAGTCTAGCTTCTTATAAGGTCTTTATAATAAGATATTAATATTATATAATATAATATAATCTCCTAGTTAGAGGGTTAGGGGCTTTCTCCCCTTATTATAATACTAAGCCTAGGTATTTTAGGCTATAATAAGCTCTTCCCTAAGGATTATATTAAGATATTCTAGTTCTTTTACTATTTCCTAGGCGGTTACGCTAGGGCTAATATAGCTAGGAGTATCTACTAATTAGAATAGTTTAGGCTCTCTACTACTAGAGATAAAGAATAGGCTTTAATATATAATATTATAGATACTATTATTATAAGTATATTCTCTAAGGCTAAGTAGAGTAACCTAGTTATCCTACTAGTAATTTATAAAGACTTATAAGTATTACTTAATAATTTAATTTTACCGCTCTATTAGGCCGTCTATTTATTAATAATATACTATTAAAAGCCTATAATCTATACTAAAGGCTTTTATAAGAGTTTACTAAAAGTATAAGGTAAAGAGGGTATCCTAGTTACTAATAATTATATTAGGTATCCTATATAACTAAAATATATCTTATAGGAATAAAATTATAAACTATTTAGAGGTTATAGATTTATAATATATAATATAGTAGTATATCTTACTAAAATAGTCTATTATTACTATAATATAGTTATAAGTAATATTATTAACGGGGCTTTTACTATTTAGGAGGTCTATAATAAAGTCTACTATAATAGATCTCTATAGTATATTAGGAATTAGAATAGGTACTAATTCCCTATATAGTAGGTATTTTAAAGCTTTAGTTCTTTAGTAGACATTATATATTCTTATATAGTCGCCTATATTATTACTTAGTAATAGCTAGTAGAACTAATAGTAGATAGTTAAAATAGTCTAGTCGCGATTAAGGTAGCCTACTATTAGGGAATTATAGAAATTTCGTATAATATAGACTTTTAGATCTATATCCTTAGGTATATAGAAATAATTACCCTAAAAATATAAAAGGCCTAATAGCTATTTATAACTTAGTCCTTTAGCCCTAATAGCTCTACTATTAGTCTTAAGTTTTTCTAAGATTTCTTTAAGGATAGTTTATAAGAGCTTCTTAGTCTAGTTATCTTCCTATTCTATTAATTATAAGTCCGTTATTACCTAGTAGGCCGTATCCCGCCCTTCTTTAATAACTATAAGCGTTAACTTAAAGAAAGGGACTATAATATAAGTAGTATTAGGCTTATTATAATTAGCCCTCTAGGAGGGTATATTAGTAGGGTTCCTTTTCCTAGGCTAGTATTAGATTTTAAAGTTAAACGTTAAAAGAAACTCCGCCTAATAAGCCTAGCGTCAGCTTAGCGTCTTAGTAGTAAGGAATAATTTAAGGTTATAGTAGTCTATAATAACTATAATATAGTATTAGGCTCCTTTAAGGTATTTCCGTTATACTTAAAAGGATATAATAATAGCTAATAATTCCTAATCTTAGGTATTATAATTTATTTTAGCTAGGTTAAATTTACAGTTATAGAATATAATTAGATAGGTATAAGTATTATCCTTCCTCTAAGAATATACCCCTAATAGTATATATATACTTATATCTATTTCTAGTTATAAAGGCAGGTTAGGATTATAATATACTAGTAGTAGCGCTTTAATAAACGCCTCTTTAAGCTCTCTAAACGCTAATTTAGCCTACTATAACTACTAAAAAGTAACCGTTAGCTTTATTAGCTCTATTAGCTCCCTTATAATTTAGTTATATTCCTTAATAAATTAATAATAAAAGTTATAAAATCCTAAGAAGGATTAGACTTACTTTATAATTATAGGAGTAGGCTAATCTATAATAGTTAAGACTTATATTAGGTCTATTATAATACCCTTAAGGCTAATAATAAACCCTAAAAATTCTATAGTATTAATACTAAATTCGTATTTTTCTAGCTTAGTAAATAGACTATACTTCCTTAGCGCTATTAAAACCTCCTTAATATAATAGTTATAATTAGTAGGGTTATTAGAGTAGATAAGGATATTATTAAGGTATATAATAACTATAATATTTATAAGGTATAATAGCACCTTATTAATATATAATTAGAATATTAAGGGGGCGTTAGCTAGTCTAAAAGGTATAATATAGTATTTAAATAGCTTATAATAAGTATAGAAAGCCATTTTCTATTTATCGCCTTCTTTTACTTAAATTAGGTTATAAGCCCCTTATAAGTCGATTTTTATATATATTTTAGCTCTCCTTAGATAGTCTAGAATATTTAAGACTAAAGGGATTAGATATTAATCTCTTACTATTATTATATTAAGGCTTTAGTAATCTATATAGAGGCGTAAGCCTCCGTCCTTTTTCTTTATAAATAGGATTAGTACCCTAGCTATTAATTTTAAGCGTCTAATAAAGCCTAATTTAAGATTCTATTTAATATACACCTTTAAGACGCCTAACTTAGTATCTAATAGGTTATAAAGTAGGCTAAAAGGTAGTATAATTCCTAGCTAAAAGTTAATAGTATAATCGAGTTTATTATAATAGAGTAGTAACTTACTTCCTACCTCCTTATTAAAAACATCTAAGTATTCTAAGTACTTTATTAGTAGGACCCTTAGGGCTAATTAGTCAGCTTCCTTAGTTATAGAGTAATAAGTATAAATAGTCTCTCCCTCTACCTTATTATTAAAGTCTATTTAATCTAATACCCTAATATTATTAGGTATACTAACCTTTCCCTTAGCCTAATCTATAATAAGATTAATTTATTAAAGCTATAATAGGCCTAGAATTATCTAATAACTTTATATAGGAATAGCTCTAAAAATATAATAAGAGTAGTATCCGCTTAAAGCGCTAATTTTAATATAAAATAGTACTTATAATAAGGTAGGACTAATTATCCTTCTATTTATATTAATAACCTAGGCTACCTTAATATTTAGGGGCGTAAGGCCTAATATTTAGACCTAGTCCTAATTAATAAAATTCGCTGTAGCGTTATAATTAATTAAAGCTTATAAGGTTAATTTTATATATTAATAGTATAGGTTAGAATAGGTTTTCTATATCTATATAAGTATTAAGATATAATCCTTATTATAGACCTTATTAAATATATTTAATAAAGTAAGGCGTAGGAACTCCTTTTTAAGGGTATATTATAGCTTTTATAACTAATATTCTAAGTTACGCCTAGCCTACCTTAAAGGGGGTAATTCCTAGGTTATAAGTTACTCCTCTAAGACTAGGGTAACCCGCGACGCTATCTTAGGTATTACGGGCGATTATTTTTTAGGTAGGGGTAATTAATAAGTCTATTAGTATAGTCTTTAACCTAATATTTCTTCTACCTATAATATATATATACCCCTTAATCCCTTTAAGCCTTCTAATAGTTATTATAGATATTAGCCCTTTTTTTACTATTTAATCCTAATAGTTTAAAGTTTATATTATTTAATTTATTACGTAAGGGAGAGCGCCCTCCGCCTTCTTTATTAGGATAGTTATTAGTAAATTATATACTTTTCTATTAACCCTATTCTACCTCTTTATAATCTTCTAGGGTCTACTTCCTAACTCTAATATAATTTTTAGCTTATTATACTACGGTCTTGAATCCCGTAAATATATCTAGTAGTTACTATTATAACTAGTAGATATAGTCTATGATTTCAGCTAATAGCTTTTTCTTAAAAGTATAGTAAATCACCGAATTATTTTATAATAGATCTATTATTAGGGTTTTAAATCTATTAATAAAATTTTATACTAACTCCCTATTTCCTATATATATATAGTCTATTTTTAACTCTATATCTAACCTAATATCCCTAATAGAGTAATTCTTTAATAGCTATACTTATAGCTTATCCTAGTCCTTAAAAGTCTCTTAGAGGCCTAATAGTCTTATAAGTTACATCTTTATTCTAATTTTAGGTTTAAGGTAGGTATATACTATAAATACTTAAGTATTAGAGCCCTTAATAATCTAGAGGTTAAAGAAGTTATTATAGTTAATAATCTATAAATAGATATCTATAAGAGGGCTAGTAAATATTAGGGGTTTATTATATTTTACTCTCTTATAATCCTAATTTATTATTATTACTATTATTACGGCTCCTATTAGAGGTATATATATAGAAGGGGCTACGCTACGCCTTATAATAAGCCCTAATCGATTTATTAAGCCTCTTCCCCTTTATAAGGCTATACTAATAGTATTACGTTGGGACTCTACTACTTTAGCCTTAAGGATAGCTATTTAATTAAATAGCTATTAAGCTATCTTAGGGCTAATAGTATCTAGACCTCTAGAGTTACGGTCTCCTTAGCGTATAGGTAATAAGGATAGTATACTAGCCATTTCTCGAGCAGGTCTATATTATACTATCTCTTAGGTATTACAGGTCCTTTAAGCCCTAATTAACGAGATTATAAGCTGGGCTCCTATTAGGAAGAATTAATATAGTAGTTATATATTATTAGCTCGCCTAGGGTATATTATATCAAGTTATATTATTATTAATTCTTATAGACTAAGATATATATATTAGGGCTAATATAAGTAGTTAGAGCTATTAGCTACTCCTTCTATTTATACCTCTCTAGATATATTATAATTATTATATATACTACTATAAATACGCGGATTATTCTTATAAGTATAAAAGGGTCTATTACTATTCTTATAACTAGTATACTTATTATTACTAGTCTTTATAATTATTATATAAGAATAGTATAAAATTAATCTAAGTCTATAATTATAAGTCTAGGCCTATAACTATTAATAGAGTTTAGATAGCTTATAAGGATTTATATTAATAATATTATCCTCTTCCTTATCTATATAAAGCTTAATATCTAAGAGTAGTTTTATATAAGTAATCTCCTTAGTCTTTATAAGATATTTCTTAGCTATAACTATCTTTTTAGTATAGAATAGAACTACAGATTTCTTTCTACCTATCTCTCTAGGCTAAGCCTCCTTACTAATATATATAGGTATTATACTAATAGTATTAAGCTCCTCTTTAAGAGCTATATAAAGTATTATAGATTATAATATATTAGTAAGGAATTATATTAATTTATATAAATAGTAGAGATTTTAAGATAGAGATATATATAACTATAATAAAACTATAATAATTAGTATAAAAATAGTAGGAGATTATATAAACCTTTTTAGAAGTTATAGTATTTATAAATCTATAATAATAAATATAAAGGTAGGGCTATATTAGTAAACTAGGAACTAGTATAGAAAATTCGAAGCTAGAAAATCCGTTAAAAGCGTATTTTCTAGGGTAAATACTAGTAATAAATAGGAAAATTTTAGGTTTTTTTTATTCTAGCCTAAAAGTCCTATATATAGAAAATCTGGATTTAAGGCCTTAAATCCGTGATTTTCCTCTAGTACTAGGAAGAAACGGGAAGCTTACTAGAGTTATAACAGCTACGTTATTAACGCTAGCGTAATATAGGTTTTAAATATAGTTAATTCACGTAGTTTATATACGCGTATACTCGTCCCCCCTAGCCTAGCCCCGTTTCTTATACCTCCTACTAAGTATTAGTACTATTAGTTATTAATAAGACTTAGTACTTTACTATAATTACCTAGTTAGTACTAGCCTTAATATAGTTATAATATAACTAATTAGTAGGACTTATCCCCTATTAGTCCTATTACCTAGTATTTTCTAAAAGTTACTAAATGCGTTAAATATATATTATAGTATTATTCCTAGCCCTAGGGCTAATATATAAGCGCATCTATTATATACGTATTTTCCGTATTTTTCTATATTATTCTACATTCCTAGTTTACTAATATAGGTTAGCTAGGAATATAAGTAAAAGTATTAATTTATATTAATTTATACTAGCTTTTATAAAATTAACTTTAAAATTTCCTTACTTTATAATATATAAGATAGATAGTTAGATTTACTAGAAAGAGAGCTTAAGACCTAGTATTAAAGGCTATTCTTAATTAGAATCTATATAGCTTTATAATTATACTATATACCTACTAATATTATATAGATCCTTATAAGCTTATAATAACCTAAATATATATCTAATCTCGTACTAAGATAGTAACCCTCTAGTCTTATTAAGGTAGCTAATAAATAACGGATATAATAAATAGGATTATAGGATTACTAGTTAAGATAACTATAGTAGGTAATTACAACCTCGTAATAAAAAGACTAAATAATAGCGAGATAAATAACTAATATAAGTAAAGTCTAGCTTTACTAGTATAGTAATAGTTAGGAAGAATATAGAAGTAGGAAGGTAGGTACTAGGCCTTATTAATATTCTATTACCTTGTAGAAGCTTACTTAAATAAGGAAAGGAAGAATAATATATAGAGAGCGAGAAAGATACTACGTAATAATTGTAGTAGGGGCTCCCTTATAGTACCTTCTTTTAGTATATTCCTAGATTAATACCTATATTACTAGTCTTTAGTCTAGCTAATCTAAATAAGGGTCCTTACTATATTTAGGCTACTTAAAGTAGCCTCTAACCTAGCTCTTTTTAACTACCTTATTTCTCTAACTAAGATACTTTATATTATTTCTAGTTTAAGTATAATATTAGTAATATTAAGATTCTTAATATATTTATATTATATCCTTTCTTTAATAAAATAAAATTATAAATTATAAATTTATTAAGCTATAATTATTAATATATCTTTAAAAGATATATATAAATATATTATAATTCTTTATAACTTTATTTATATTAAAATATAAATTATTAGTAAGATTTTTTTAGAAGATATATACTTTATATATAAGATTTAAAAGTTAATATAATTTAATTTAATAGGATAATAATGATATAAAGCTAATAGAGAGAAATATAAAAAAACTGTTATTTAGCTAGTAATAACGAGTAGCTGATTACCCCTAGGAGCTTGCGACTAGAGGGGCCCTGATTAATAACTTAATAGTAGATTTTCAATTATACGGAAAACAAAAAATAAGAAATCCAAAATCCAAAATCCTGATGTGTCCTGAATGTCGCTATGTCCGCCCGTCGTTAGTCTCCGCTTCACGAATACGAAAAGGTACGTGTATAGCGAATAGTTAGCGGTTTAATCAATGTCAACGATTCTTGGAATATGGGGAGATGTCGAGCTGTTGTTAGAGTACTTAGACTATTCTTAAGACTTTGATGGATCGTGTTGAATTATCCGCAGGTACGTCACTTCCAGTAACAACCTAGCCTTCATGATCTTCCGTATTTCCATGGTGTGGCGTCACAAAGACGAATGTTACGTCACCGTCGTCATGCATTGCGACCCGACTCAATACGTGACTTACTAGGGCGCCCATTACTGTTGTAGGTCAAAAAAGCTTTGGAGACACTTTAGATCTTTCTAGCGGATCTGTAAGACTGCCACCCTCCTAATGTTGACTGTCAGTTGTGGTAGTTTTCTTATAATTACAGAATGACGACTATGCGGACCATCTGGTCCACTTAAGACAGGCTCTGAAGTCTCGAGTAACCTCATCCTTGAGCGATCGATACCGTACCACCAGTCGTCAGACTACTTGACACAAGTGGATGAACACCATATGGAATTTGCTGATCAATTGGAGAATTCGTGCCATATACCAGGACAGCAAGCGCAGAGGAAGTACCTGTCCGTGCAGAAGACATATCAGTCAATATTCAAGAGCTTAACGTTGACCAAAATTCAAGACTTACCCACAGCTGTCCACCCTAGGCTGTGGTCATCGATTAGACATTCTTGCCAAATGCCATCAACGGCGTGCCAGATATTGTCATAAGAGGTGGTATCTGTCGCTGGTGCCTCCCACGGCGGCCAATTTGCAATGTAATCAGCGGGGAGATCGTTGATCATTACCAGTGCTATTGTACATTCGCCTACGACGCTCTCAGGATCATCCTTCACACTCGGATGGGGCTCCAGACTCACGATAGCTATACCTCCTCGGCGTGCGCATGAGAGGGTTGTCATGCTCGGGTTTAGTCCTGTAGTCCAAAAATTCGTATTGAGTACTGGTATGTTGCATGACCTCTCGAGCCCAAAGCATCTTGGCCGCGTTGTCACAGCTTGCACGGAATCTCCAGTCGTATTCTGATGATCCGCGCCATGCATCCGAGCCAAAGCAAAAGCAATCGACTGGCTCCGGCAATGATGTAGTCGAGGAATGGTTGAGTAGACTCGGTGGTGCAAGGGAGTTACTAGAGGGGGGAACGAGGGCGTGCGAGTGGATGGTGAGACTTGTGGCTGTGAAAATAAAGGAGCTTAGTATGAGCATTCTAGCGTTCAAATATAGTGCTGCTGTAGAGCCGTTGTTTTAGGCACGAAAAGCCACATGTTTGAAGACAAGTCTGATCACAGATGATCTGAGATTACATTATGGAGTGGGATTGCTAATATTCCGAATGCGGGATGTCCTGAATTTCAAGAGGCATTGGGGTAGAACGATTCTGACAGGCGACAACAGACGTTGCGATCTCGCGGTTTCGCTTCTCATGTATAATATTAATTGGAACAACTCGCTGTCGGCTATGCTGCAGTGCAGTATGCTATGCAAGAGGCTCGGAGCAGATTAAACATGTCTCATGAGATAGCGCGAGCCAGTCAATGCCATCAACTTCGTCATTTTCCTGCAGTCACCGAGGTCTTCTCCGAGTCAGAGCAGTAACATGGAGAGATTGCTATATGCGATTGTGCCGCAATACTATATTCAACATCCGAGTCAACAGGTTGAAGCATGTGGACATTTTATCATGCGGACATGTACAAGTCGATATTACCCGCTCACTTGGAGGAGCAAATTCTTCCGGGCCACATTCATAGTTGGTGGGAAGGAGTTGGGAGGCTCGGAGGTAGGACTGGTCACGTGATCGCTGAGTGCGGAACCGTAACCGCGCGCGAGTCGTGTGTGCGATCTGCCCCAGCCAGTGTGGATCAAGCCTCCCACCGCGTGTTACCATTCCACGGAGACCGGAGACGAGCACCCATCTCAGTTGTTACCCTCCTAGTTGCATTTGCAGGACTTACGACAGCTACATGGTGGGAGACATTGGGCTTTTTGGATACAATAAGGACGCGCGGAAGGGCGTTGAATAATATGGTCTCCGACGAACAACATCTACAACAGCAGACCACATTACGAGTCAAAACATCAGGTGCTCTCTCTAGTATACCTCGAAGAGAAGAAAGTAGAGAGGCTTCACCATGGAGTACCTCGCGCAGAAGCACTTCAAAGATATCTAAGCACTACACCATGGGATGGGAATGACTTTGGAAGAATCTGGGAAACACCTATGCGAGCATCACAAACTTTGAGGCTGGAAGGATACAATCTTCGATCCCAGTGATTGGAGGCGGGGAGATATATTCAGCAATAGATGGGGTTCCCACTAGGCCGGTACTCACAGGATCGGAATGAGAATGTTGAGTAGTGTCAGGATGACCCCATGACCAAGCAGAAGCCTCAGCCGTGGCATGGTGATGCTGCAGGTATTGACTTCCCATCTATTGCTCAACAAGCGAGCTTCATCAAGTCCTGCGACAAGTCATAGGAAATTGTGCGAAGCTGTCCTTTCCTGATGATCAACTTAATTCGTCTTCTTGGCCCATCCTCTGAATTACCTGCATGATCGGACCTCAACATAGCCAACCCTAAGTCGTGCCAGCTTTCATCCTTTAAGAATACATTTCCCGCTAATTACCAAGCCTTCATTTGGCTCCCGAGCACCCGTATCTCTCGTCGGTATGGTCAGAGGCACTCATATCATTAGGGGACCGCTTTCGCAGTCATGCATTGGAACTTGGTGTTTTCAATGTGGGTCTCATGCGCCTGATCGTCGGCCTTCGGCTTCTCTCGACACACCTCGAGAGTAGTCGCAGCTGCCATCTAGCATCGAGATCTGTATGTTCCTGTATTTACTTCGCGCCATCCTTGTCGCCATAATCCGCATCACCTACAGCTTCTCTAAACAACGCCACCTACATGTATCGGGAGACTAGGAGCAAAGGCTGTTATGCAGCAATTAGCGCTGGGGATTGGAAACGATCCGGCTATGAGACCTTCGGCCTACCAAGGGCAGATCGTTATCATAGTGAGACCCCTGCTCTGAGGCGTACAATTCTCTCAATAGGATCCGCGAAGCCTTATCTTCCACGCGTTCGCCAGGCAGTCTATGGAATATTAGATGGACAATCTGCCAAGCAGATAGAAGACTCGACAACGGTAAATGTTGATGTTCATATTACCAATAACTTATCTACAACGTCTCCATGAGTCAGCATTCTGGAACGAGATGGCACAAAATGATACAAGTACACTTTACATTATGAATGAAGGGGATTGGAGACTGGAGTGAGATGCAGTCCAGTTTTAAGAACAGCCTCTACGGACAGGAGAGCGACCACTGGACCTATTCCGTGGGCGTTCCTTAAATCCCGAACTCCAACATCTGCAGCGGAAACATTCTGGCTTTCACGCATCGATCAAGATAGCACTTCAACAACCCTATATCAGGTGCCGAACCGGACCCAACGGCTGTTGCCTTCGAAGGGGGGAACGACGCCCTCTGTCAATTGGCTAGCCTTTCGTATGGCGAAGGGAACATAATGACAGACGCAGGACACACCATAACAGGTCGGGGGTCGGCACTCAAGCATCGATCAATTATGAGCGCGGTGGAATGGCCATCCTCGAGGCTAATCCAGTTCCATCGTTGCCTCGTGTACGATGATTAATGGGAAGAAGCTGGGAAAGCCATCAACGTGGGTAGCAGACAGTTTCTTCAGACTTGAACTACAACTGCGGCTGCCGAACAAGGTGGTGTGCAACGTCGCTTATGTGTCAAACGGTGAGGCCAACCTGTCTATTGATTCGGGATCTGCTGTCTGACAATATTTCGCGGTGTTAAGGAACGCCTTGGGCCTCTGTAACAAAGGACTTTTATCTGCTCCTAAATCGCGACACTTTCAACAATACCAACCAGCCTCTCAAACCTTTGTAAGGCAAAGTATTGTTGTACACTCGCAGGAGGCAGCAGCTTCAAGGACAATGGAAACTTATGTTACAGCACTGAGAATTGTTGATTGGAGTTTGCACTTTTGATGAGTCATCCTTCCCGTTGTTTCAGAATAAGGAAATCGCTGGTAGCCTATCGTCTTTGATACGCCTCGGCCCGTGAAACACTTCTCTCCGTTACACAAACGATCTTTGTTGCTACCTTTGACCTGCTTAAGAAGATCTTCCATTGTTCACCTTCATTCACAATTTCACACTTAGTCTTCTTAATCTTCTTGCGCTCACTTCGCCTCAACTTTTCACTTCTTAATACATCTTACTTCTCGAACGAAGATCACTCCAACGAGCCATCCTACTATCTACATAATCGAATCATGCTTCTTCAAACACTCACCACCGCGACGCTGGCCGTCGCAACCTCTGCAACCAAGCTCTACGTCTCCTCCTACACGGGCAACATCACCACCCTGGACCTCAAGCACTCCAACGACAAGTACAGCCTCGATCACGTAGACACCGTGGGAGGCTGCGGCGCCAACGCGTCCTGGCTGCAGTTCGACCCCAAGCGCGAGAACCTCTACTGCCTCGATGAAGGCATCGTCGCCGCCAACGGCTCCCTCAACTCCTACAAAGTCGACGCCTCTGGAGCCCTGAAGCCAAACAACCACCTCCTCACTCCTCTCGCCCCCGTCAATTCGGTCATTTACACCAGCCCCAATGGCACCCAACTGATGGTTGTCGCCCACTACGCCTGGGCCGTAACGACCTACATCCTTCACCCCGCCACTGGCGAATTCTTCCCCCTTCAACACTTCAACTTCACCGGCGCACCCGGCCCGAAACCGCAACAGGCAGCCCCGCACCCGCACCAAATCCGCCTCGATCCCACCGGAAAGTACTTCCTCGTCCCCGATCTCGGCGCTGACATCGTCCGCGTCTTCTACATCGACCCCGCCACCCTCGCCCTCAGCGAACGCCCATCAATCCCCACGCCACCCGGCTCCGGCCCCCGCCACGGCGTTTTCCACGCTTCTAAGACCGGCAATACCACACACTACTATCTTGTTGCGGAAATCGCAAATACCCTCACCGGCTACAAAGTGGCCTACCTCCCCTCCAACGGCGGCGTCACCCTCACACAAATCACCAACAGCTCCACCTACGGCCCCGCTCCGAACGCAACCTTCGCATTCAATGCTGCGGCTGAGATAGCGGTCTTTGGCAATACGCTAACGGTGTCGAACCGCAACGCGACGGCTTTTACGATCAAGAACCCCGATCCGAAGAACGCTACCATGGTGCCTTCGGATGCGATGGCCACGTTCAAGATCAAGCCGGATGATGGGACTGTCATGTTTGAGTCCGTGTCGCCTGCTGGAGGAAGCTTTCCGAGGATGTTCGCTTTGAGCAAGGATGGAGGGTTGGCGGCGGTGGGATTGCAGAATAGCGGCCGCGTGGTGATTTATCATCGGTGTGCTGTGACGGGGATGTTGGGCGCGGATGTGCTGGCTGATTATGAGGGGTTGGGTGGTGTCAGCAGTGTTGTTTGGGGGGATAAGTAGGTTTGACGTGGTGGAGTATGAGGGGCTGGTGTAAGTAATATGGAGGATGGTATCTGTGATATTATGAGGGAGAGTAAATGATTCTAGATATTTCATTCAAGATGCCCTGGTGGTTATTCTCAATACCTAATGTACTATGATCAAACCCACGCTGAACTCTTGCGCCCTGCCAAATATCATGTCTAACGTTTTGAGTGAAAAGGCACAATCGAAATACACAGACCATTGAAAACGTATGTAAGTGGCTCAGCCTATCTCAAAACCTCACTGAAGTTTTGGCGTGTACGGCTTTCTCCTGTAATCACTCGCAATTACTCGCTACTAAATCAGTTACCTTCAGGCATCGGAAACTCATCCACTCTCAATTCCAACTCAGCGTGTATATACCTATCTCAACCCCCCCAGCATTCCAAAAACCTGCTCCATACCATTTTCTCCAGCTCAAGTACCCCCCACCTCCACCTCCATCATCGTCATCACCATCGCCCTCAAATCCTTTCACAACAGTCACTAAAGCTATTATACCTTTAGCCTTTCACGACTCCTATAGTTCCACTTTCCCATCGTATGATACTACCCACCCTCTCCTCCCCCTCGCCCACTAATAGATGTCCGCTGCTTCGTCCACAATTTCACCAACGAGATTCATGACTTCACCGCGGCTTTCTCGGGTCCTTCGCTGTTTGCTTAGACTTGAGCGCGTTGATGTTGAGTCTCGATGTCATATATTATATTCTGTTGACGAATATTACTACTCTTCTCAACAGCATCCGACAGCCGGACCAGCAAATCCCATCGTCAGGCTCGATTCGTTCTGATCCACATAGCGTGTGCTTCGACGTTTGGGAAGTGACTTTAGATTCATTGGTGTTGGTAGATATGCGCGATACCTCACCTCTCTTCTTTGGTTGATCGTCGCCCTTTGCCAGAGCCTCGACTCCAGCAGAGCCGCGTGCGTAATACTCCTTGAGCCCTCGGAACTCTTCCCACTCAGTCAAAGGATAACGAGAAAAAGAAAAGTGCTTGGAATAGAGATCCGTACTGCTTCAAACTGTCTATCGTCTGCTTGAGCTCTTCTTGATATAGACCGATCGTGCCATTTCCTCCCCCGAGTACCTTGAAAAAAGAATGCAGAGCTGAGGAGTAGGCCATAGTGTTGGTTCAGATCAAGATCGGGATAACCAATTCCTGAATTACCTTGTACACGCGAGACACCGAGAGAGATATCTCCACCTTGACTTGCTGGGAGCTCAGGCAGATATTTAAGCACTTAGCTCAAGTGTTTACTGTGTATTAGAGAAGCTATTCCGAATTCTTTCCAAAGCTACTCAAGGTTCACGAACAAAGCGTTAGGCGTGGAATTGAATCTCAGCTTTGACTTGAGAAGTGTGGAGTTTTGGATCTAATAGACAGGTTTTGCAGTCCCGATTTCAAGCGATTATTCAATATTATTTGATAGTTAATAGCTATATCAGGCTATAATATTTATTAATTATATAGATTATTAAGTTAATAATTTAATATAAATAATAGCCTAATTAGGCTATTATTCTAATATCCTTTATAATTAATTTATTACTTACTTATACTTATATCTATTTTATCCCTCTTATAACCTTCCTCTATTATTATTAATAGTTATTATATACCTCCTAGGCGTACTTTAAAGTCTTCTAAGGATATCCTAGATATTAGTACCTTTACTATTATTATTATTAGTACGCCGGATCCTCCTTTTATATCCTTATAATTAAAGATCTTAATATAGTATAATAAATATATAATTACTATATATTTATATAATTAGTAAGAAGATATTATCGCTAGCCTTTATATGAATATACCTCTTATATCTTAGGAACCTCTTAATAATAATAATATCCTTCCTTTATATTCCTCTTAACCTACCTCGCGGAAGTCCCTTTATAAAGAGAAAGGTTATAAGAAAGTTAGGCTATATAATATAAAGCTATTATAATATTTAAGGAGGTATAAGAGAAGGGGGACTAAGAGCTTACATATCTTATAATTAGATAGTTATAATAAAAAGTATAAGAGAGGTAAGTAGAAGGGATAAAGTATATATAAAAAAATACTTTTTAATATTAAAAAGATAATAATATTTATTAATTATATATTTATTAAAGTAGGTATATATAAACTTTCTAATATAAATTTATAATAAAACGATATATAATAGGACTTTAAGATATATACCTACTATTCCTACCCTTAGAATAGTTATTAATAAAAGGTAGTAATACTACTTAAATAGTATAAATATAAAAAGGAATATAATAGGAGATTTAAGTATATAATAATTAATAATAACCTTATATAAGTATTAAATTAATAGTAATTAATAGCTAATAAAGTTTAAGCTAGAAAATATAAAAAGAAGTAAGATATAAAAGATAAAAAAGAGAAAAGAGAAAATTATAATATTAAATAAGATATACTCTCTACTTACTAGGATAAAAAGGTTATAAGGGAAATAGAAAATATTATTTCTAATAAAATTCCTTCTTATAAAGAAAATAATAAATAAAACTCCTCTTTAAAAGGCTTATCTATTTTACTCTTATTTATAATAATATTATTATTACCCTCTAGTATAAGTATTATATTAAAAGGTTCCCCCTATTAATAGTAAAGCTTAAGTCCTTAATATTAGAGTAATACTAGCTACTAGAGTAGTATTAATATTAAGAGTAATTTTAAGGATAAAGCTAACTTTATTAATAATACTATCTATTAGCTATAATAATTATAATAGTAGAATAAAAAAAAGAATAGGGGGATAAGGTTATAAAAGGATAAGTAAAGATTTAAATAAATATAAAGGTCTTATCTAACTTAAGATATAACTACTATTTTAGTTAATTTTATAAAGTAAAGTTTAAAATTCTTTAAATCTTATAATATAATAACTCTAGTAATAATACTTATAAGTATTAATAAGCCTATATTAATAAGTAGTACTTATATTAGTAAACTAGGAAACCTGTATATTACAAAAATATGCGTATTATACCTGTATAATACGCACGTGACTGATACGCTTATGTATCAGCCCTAGAGCTTGAAATAACACCGTAAGTTGTAAAATACGTATTTAACAACTTTTAGAAATACTAGGTAATAGGACTAATAGGAGATAAGTCCTACTAATTAGCTATAATATAACTATATTAGGCTAGTACTAACTAGGTAATTATAATAAGGTACTAAGTCTTATTAATAATTAGTACTAGTACTTAGTAAGAGAATTAATCGCAGGCGTAATATAGGGATAGGATACAGGGCTAGGCTAAAGAGGGGTACTCTACGCGTATATAAATCACGTGAATCGACTGTATTTAAAACCTATATTACGCTAGCGTTAACGACGTAGCTACTATAACTCTAGCGAGCTTCCCGTTTCTTCCCGGCGCTAGAGGAAAATCACGGATTTAAGGCCTTAAATCCAGACTTTCTATATTTAGGACTTTTAGGCTAGAATAAAAAAAACCTGAAATTTTCCTATTTTATACTAGTATTTTACCTGAAAAAAGCGCTTTTAGCGGATTTAGCAGTTTAGATTTTCTATACAGGTTCCTAGTTTGCTAATATAAGCCCCTCTACTTATTAATATTAATATATTTATAATAACTAGTACTTAGGACCTAGCCTTAATTAAGAAGCTAGAAATTATTTATAAGTAATAACTTAATATTAATATAAAACTTAAATATTTAATTAAAGGAATATAATAACTTTATAATATATTAAATATACTTTATAAGGAGTTATAAGCCTTTATAACTTTATTATAAAAGTAAATAAGGGCTTAAGAGGACTTTATTTAAATACTTTATATATATTAAGTCTTATATTTATAGTACCTAAGTAAAGAGATAGAATAAATATAAAAAATACTAGAAAATATTACTAGTAAGATTAGTCTTACTATCCCTATAAATAATAATATATTAAGCCGTCCTTAGATATCTAATAGAGAGGTTATAAGTATAATATAATTATATATTAATAGGCTTAATAGTATTAAGGATATAAATTAAGTAAGTAATAATAGAGACTTTAAAAGTAATAATAATAATAATAAGTAAAGGAGAAAGTTTATAAAGGATTTTTATATAAAAGCTAATAAGAAGCTTAATAAAGATAGGGTTAATAATATATAATAAGAATATTATAAGACTAGTAGATATAATACTTAAGTACATTTTATTACTCTAATATATAAAATAATATAAAATAATAGAATAACTAATAATATAGACCTCTAATATTTAAGCGACTTAAAATTAAGATATTTTAGAATAAGAAGTAGAAAAACTAAAGAAAATATAGAAGTAGAAACTTTAAGTAAGAATAAAGAAATAAGGCCTTATAAGATACTTACTATTTTATAATAATTATATAAATAGGTTATATTACTTAATAAGGGTAGGTTTCTTATATTTCTTATATATATTATAGATTTAAGTTAATTTATAACTTATCTTAATAAGCTTCTTTATAATCTTAAATTTAATAATAAGCTCCTTATTAATAAAATAGTCTATAAACTAATAATATTATAATATTAGAGTTAAGTAATTATATATAAATTATAAGCTTATAATCCCTTTAGTTATATTATAAGGCTTTATATAAAGAAATATACCTAAGTAATTATTAGGTAGAGTTAATTATTAATAAATATTAGTAGATTATTAAAGGCCTTATTCTAAATTAACTAGATACTATATTTTTACCTTATAAATAGGTAAAATAGTTTATTAATAGTACTACTACTTAATAGATATTACTAATAAGTATTAGCCCTAATTTTATTTTATACTTAAAGGTATTTATTACTTAAAGTATTTATATTATTTTAAAACTATACTTAATAGTAATTTATATATTAACTATTCTTTTATTAAACTTTCTCTTTTATATATTTAAGTAGCTTATATATAATAATATAATAAATTCTATATACTTATAAGCTTTATTACTAAATAGATCTAGAACTTACTACCCCTAGAATACTTAATCTAACTAGTCTTATATATTAAAAGTTTATAGTATTATTAGATTATTTACCTTTCCCTTAAATAGGTTATATAATATATTAATTAGATTATCTAGGTATATTACCCCTAATTATATTATACTATATACCTTTTTATATATAAAGTAGAAGAACCTCTAGTCTTTCTTTAGTTAATAAAAATACTAAAATATTTTATTAATAAACCCTTAAATTATAAGCTTCTTATATATTTTACTTATATATTTAATTACTTTTATATACCTTTAAATCCTATTATATCTAAAAATAAGATACTAGTATAAGATAGAATTATAGTAATTATATAAGTACTTAAGGATATTATTAATTATAATAGAATTAAAGGAGAGAGACTAGTTAAATATTATTAATAACTTATATAAAAGATATAGGTATAAGAATTTTATTAAAATAAGATATAAAGTAAGCTTTAAGCTAGGCTAATAATTATATTACTAATTAATACTTTTAAGGTTAAAATAAATAAGTAATTAATATATCTTATTCTTAATAAATCTAAATATCTATTTTATTTACTTAGATAGGAAATTATTAAGACTCTACTCCTTACTCTAATACTTAATTAGTAGGATATAAGTATAATATAAGACTTAGCTAATATAATATAGACTAAGGATAAGGAGGACTAGAGTAACTATATATATAAGTTCTTTATTAGAATTAATATTTATAATATATTATTATTATTAATATAAATAAATAGATAATTACTAAAAGGGATTTTATAAGTAAATCCTAGATAGGTAGGGCTAAGTAGTAATAGTTTATATTTAGGTAAATCTAGATTAGGGTTAATATATAGTTAGACCCGTATAAATTATTAAATAAACGTTGAATAATCTTACTATAAAACCTATCTATTCCAAAATATAATTAAATAAGGAAAGTAAGAGTAATAATAACAAGAGATCAAGTAGTTATCATTCCTCTTCAAGCACTGCTCAAATGATTGATCTGCCATACTCGGTACGCAGAAAGAGTGCAAGAGATGTATCGATTCAATCGCATGCTTTAGGAGTAAGTGCAAACCAAATGAGTGCAATATATATATATATATAGTAATCTCCAAGTAAAACCTATAGTCATCAACGACTAAGCAAGGCTATGCCATGTTGCTCACGCCCTAAAGCTCGTTTCGTCTATTTACTCCCTCTGTACTCCCATATGCTCGCTCGCTGCTCGCTCGTGCTTCCCCCTTACTCCCTATGCTCCCTTAGTGCTCACTTATGCTCCCTCGCTGCCCTCCTGTAATCCCCCTAGCCACTTCTCACTTTCTCGTCATTCGTTCTAGCTCTCGGGTTTGTGCAAGTATAAATGAGAGCGTGCATCCAGCTGGCTGTTCTTTAGAACAGTGGCTGCTTGGGTGCCTGTAAGGTATTTGCCGCCGCTTGCAAGGGGCGAAAAGATCCCCCAGTATTTATCGACGTCTACCTGTTTCTTTGGCTTGGTAGACATCGTTATGATAGGTATGTGAAGTTGTAGGCCATGAAGATGACGGCGTGTGTGACCAGAGATACGGTACGGATCCGATATTTAGCCGGCAGATCCAAGAAATTCAATTGGCCAACTGCGGTCTTATGTAAGCATTCTTTCCTCATTAACTACCACACGACGAGCTGCTACACTTCTCAGGCTTACAATTGTGCCACGGCTGTGCGTTGATGCGTTCACTCGAACAAGACTAGACAAAATGATACTCAGCCCCCGACCCCGCAAATTTTGATGAATAGTTAATGGAGCAGTTGATTATTCAGCTATAGACACGTTAGCTATTTATAGTCCATGCCAAGCATATAGGGCTGATACTGATTTCCAACAAATCCTCCCCCGTCACCGTTGCTACTGATTCTATTATGCCGATATAATTAAAGGTCAACGCTTATAATTTATATATGAGTAGGCTAAATGATACGCATAGGCCTAAGGAGCATATCGCCCCTAAAATCATGTAAATCCGTCGACATGCGTTAAAGATATGACTAGTTTTATGAGTACGTCGAGACAGAATCAGACCAAATTCTGCGGGGTCGGGGGCTGAGTCTTGTAACAAGGCTAATGACATTGAAACTGCACACGCTAATTAGCCATTGTCAGCTTGTTCGCGGCACATGCAGTCGTGTAGAAAAATGTATATGCGACTTAGTAGGATGCACGCCGCAATGGGTGACAGCCTGCTTGATCTAAAGGAGATTTTCCAAGACCGTTGCCTGGTACTCAGCCCCTTCATCAAGAAGGTCCACATACACCTCAGCAGAAAATACCGCAAAAATTCTGTTTGCCATGTGTATTACATATGAACAATTTGTTTCGGGGCCACGAAACTAGCATTGGCGTGGTCCATCAGTGTAGACGTGGAGACTACTGTCGCTCCTACGGGAGGTCAACGACGCCTGAGCCTGGCAGTTATGTAGCTGCAATGAGACGGCGCTCACGTATGTGCGCCTCATTTCTCAGCCTTCAGTCTGAACGCCAGCCTACCTATAACACTCATAGCTAGATCTAGATCCTACCATTCCTGCCTCTCTCATCCAGTCTCTGCTCACGGCAAGCCAGACAACAAGTTTGATGAAGTATGGCGTTACAGACTCAACAGCTGTCATCTACAGAACAGTCGGAGAATCTCTGGCAGAAGGCTCTTGACACCTTAGACGAGGACACGAAGAACTATCTCGACTACCAGAACGCGGTCAAGCGCGATGTGCTCGCCGCATTGCTCAGAACTGCTCAAGAGAAGAGGTCGCTTTGCCTCCGGAAACGCTGGAAATTCAAGAAGAGCAACGGCCAAGAGGTCGTCCTCCGAGACGTTGTGGAGAAAATAATCATATGGCTTGATAAGCTCAAAGCTGTCGGCGACATAGCAATGCAGTACGATCCTGCTCATGCATCACTAGCCTGGGCCGGGGTGCGATTCTTGTTGCGTGTAAGCTTATGGAGCAATACAGGGTTCTTAGGTGGAAGTGATCTAATGAGTTCAATAGGTCGCTGTCAATGAGAATCACGTGTATGGTGCCACGATTGAGGGTTTGGAAACCATTTCATGTCTGATAACTCGTTATGCGATCTTTGAGAACTTGTATATGCAACATAATACGGCAGCTCGCGATCAATTGAAGGCTGCATTGACAAGTCTGTATGCAGAGGTGCTGAGGTTTCTTGGAAAGGCTACGAAGTACTTCAATACTTCAACAATGGGTATGTGATTACCTCTCAAGCCTTTTGTTCTCCAAGATGCTGATTGTTGTAGTCCGGGTCATGCAGTCTGTAGCTCAACCTTCAGAAGATGTTCATATGCAACAGATCGCTGCACGAGAAGCCGATATACTAGGTCTAGCCAGGTTAATGGACGCTCAGGTCAATCAGCATACAAATGGAAATGTTACCTCTGTTCGCAAATTACTAGAACAGTTAGACGCTCCGATCAACCGCCTTGCTCAGCAGGTATTCGTGTCCACCAAGTCTTTGGAAGAGAAAAAACGCCACGAATTGCTCCGTTGGCTGTCTGCTGTACCGTTCTCCCGCCACAATGAATTTTTCTCGGCAAATAGGATCCCTGCAACTGGAAAGTGGCTAGTATGCCATCCTCAATACGTCACTTGGAGAGCTTCCAGTTCCTCATCGATAATGTTGCTGCATGGTGTTGCCGGCTCTGGGAAGTCCTCTCTGGTATCGACTGTTATAGACTCGTTCTTGCAAGAAGTGCCTGGCGGAGTCTCGTCAGCCCAGTTGGCATATTTCTATTGCGCCAAGGATGGATTTGAACGTGAGCGCTCTGATCCAGACGAGATCATGAGAAGTCTAGTTAGGCAAATAACCCTCGACGACTCTCATGTTCATGAAGCACTCATTATGGATTTTGAGCGAAGGGAAGCGGAGGCGAAAGTGGATGGATTTGATGTTCCGAGGTTGCGCGTATCAGAATGTGTCAGGCTCATGCTAGATGCTCTGGGTGCAAACCCGGCCGTCTTGGTCGTGGATGCAGTTGATGAAGTCCAAGAAGACCGCCGGCACGAATTATTGGATGGACTTTGTCAGCTCACGAGGGAATCTGCCGGTGTTGTCAAGGTCTTCGTCACAAGCCGAAATAACAATAACATCCTCGCACTTCTGCCCGGAGCATTGACAATCGGCATTCAAAGGGATGACAACAAAGCGGACATGGAGCTTTTCGTGCGTCATCATGTCACCCGTGCGGTAAAAAGCCGAAGGCTTCTCAACGGAATTATCTCAGATGAACTTGAAGAATACCTGATACAGATGCTATGTGCTAAGGCTGAAGAGATGTACATTGAACCTTTGGACTATTAAATGAGCCGTTGCTAATGTTTCTAGGTTTCTCTGGGTACTTCTCCAAATTGACAACCTTTGCCGAATGAAGCATGAGGCTGACATCAGAGTGTCGGTGCAGCGGCTCTCAAAGGAGACATTGGACCAATTGTATGACACAGCTTTCAAACAAATCGTCGATGCTGGAGCATTCACACATAGGACTGCTGTCCATGCATTTTCGTGGCTACTCTGTGTACGACAACCCCTTAGATCAGCTACATTCCTTGATGCTCTAGCTGTAACGGAACCCGCCGAAGCAGAAAGACTTGGCGTTTCCCGCCTGTTGGGCGTTTGCTTTAACCTAATTGTTCATGATCAGAAACTGGATATTCTCCGATTTGCGCACATCTCCTTCCAAGAATTCCTCGAAGCAAGACCGGAGTTTACTTCGCAGCATATTCACCGCTTGACGGCAGCCAGCTGTCTCAGTATATGTATGCGAGACTCGAACATTGACGCAGCAACGGTTTCGGTCGACAATCTGCCGATCCAGAGCATTGGTCTGTATGCTTCTCTTTACTGGGCGGAGCATTGCAGATTTGGCCAAGCTGCACACGAAGAATGTAATCTACTGCAGAAGATGGAAGAATTCGTCTTCGAAGACGATCAGATCAGTCTCTCCTTCCTTGACTGGTTAGAGGACATTCAACATATTTCCAAGTCTTTGAGGAATGATCATCCACTCAAAAAGGCAACTTGGGCTGTCACAAACCCCAACAACACCCCACTTTTCACTGCATGTGCCTTTGGACTTGCGAAGCTTATCGATTGCCTTGCCCGCGATGACGATTTCGACTGGAATCAAAAGAACCACTTTGGACAAACTGGCATCTATCTTGCATGTGCATTTGGCTATGAAAACATTGTTCGCCTCTTGCTGGGGCGTGGCGCTGATCTCAATGCAGGTGGAGGCAGATATCTGATACCGCTACATGCTGCTTCTTTTGCTGGCCATCTTCACGTTGTGCGAGCGCTACTAGAGCATGGAGCTCAGGCGCATGTGAAGGGCGTTTTCGAGAATGCCCTTCAGGCTGCTTTAATGGGAGACCATGAAGACGTTGCCGTCATGATTTTGCAGAGCGGATATGGCATAGCCAACCAAGAAGATTACGATTCGATCTTCAAACAAGCTGCTGAACGCGGTTTCGTAAGGTTCATTGATATTTTTTCGACTATATACCCCTTGTTCAGAGACTTCGCCTCACCTCAACGTGTAGCCGTTGAGGGTGCCATACTAAAAGGAAGACTTGGAGTCCTAAGACGGCTTCTGGAGAGATCCCCAAATGCAATCTTTGATCTACCGAATGATGCGATATCAACGGCAGCGTTGAGTGGCCAGAATACCATTCTCAATCTTCTCCTGGAATCTGGCAAGGACATCGAGCAAGAAGGCAAATTTGGCACACCCCTCCGTGCAGCTTGTCTAATGGGCCACGAATCGACTGTTCGATTTTTACTCGACCGGGGTGCAAAAGTTGATGTGTGTGGTTCTTTTGGCAGCGCTCTCCAAGCTTCAGCTATGAAAGGTCATACAGCGATTGCGCAAGTCTTAATACAAGAGGGCGCAGATGTTGACTTGCACAGTGGGTTTTATGGTAACGCTCTGCAAGCTGCCGCATACCAAGGCCACGAAAACATGGTGCAAACCTTGGTCAAAGCCGGTGCCAACATTCATCAGCAGGGTTACTCGAAAGACGCAATCTATGCGGCCGCTGAAGGGGGCAACGAGGCATTAGTACGATTTTTGCTGGATAAGGCTCGTGTCAAAGTTCCGGAATTCTTCTTTTCCTCTGCAGAACCCTTGTGCTCACGAGACATAGACGAGTCCAAACGGGTCCTCAGGGACGAATCTCCGAGCCGTCGGAGAAATTCTCAGTCCAAAGAAGGTAGTGCCAAAAGATGGCCTACACACGCCTCAGTGCCGAACCTACCGCTCATTTTCGAGACCTTGAATGTTCCAAGAGAGGCTCCCGAATGCGAAGGCATACAGTTACCCTCGGGGAACGATTACAATACCGATGGTGGCCGAAATTGTATTCTGCAAGCGGCAGCATTCAAGAATCATGACTCCGTCGTGAAGACACTCCTAGAGAACAGTACGGGGTACCTACATTTGAATCAAGTGAACGATGCATTCAAGGAGGCATCGACAAAGGGTAATGAAAAGCTTGTCAGACTAATCCTAAACAGTAAATTCGACATGAAGCCTTGTCTGAACGCGGCTCTAGAGGGCGCAGCGTTGTCTGGTCATTCAGGTATCGTGAACGTCCTCCTGGCGTATGAATCGGTATTCAGGTTTTCTGACGAGGTAGGTTCTCTATTATCTCATAATTTTCCTTGAGCGTGCAAACATTATTAGTGACGCTTTACACCTATGTCTACCTTTACTTACACCACGAAGGGTTCCATCGTTGGTTCTGTCGAAAGCATTGGAACGCTCCTCATAGCAAGCTGCCGTGGAGCACATGCGTCTGTCGTCGCCCGAGCAAGGGAACTGCTTAGCCTGAGTTTCTCTCCTCCTGAAATAGAGCAATTACGGAAAATGGCCTTGCGCGCAGCTGTGAAGCACAACAATGGCAATATCATCAGAATTTTGTTGGACTGTGGCTTCGTAATGGAAGCTCATGAGATTGCCGAGGCATTCGCAACGGCCTGCGAATCTGGAAACGCATCAACGCTACTTGCCCTCCTGGATAGCGGCATTTGCACAATGATTGATGATACGCAATACTGCACTGCCCTCAAGGAAGCCGCTAAAGGGGGTTATAGTGATGTCATACGTCTGCTTTACAGGCAGAACTCATCACGCTACAGCCACGAGATCTTAGAGCAAACGTTCCTTGTATCCTGCGGCCAAGGACTCACCGATGTCGCACAGGAGATGCTTGGCGAGGTTAAAAGAAGCCCATCCCAGCACATCGCTCTCATCCTTGCTCTGAATATCGCATGCTCAAACGGCCACGAGAAAACGGTGGCATTCCTCATACAGGAAGGTGCAAACCTCAATGCCGTCGAGGCTGTAACCCCACATCTCTTATTTCAGGAAGCCTTTGCGGATGCGGATAGCATATTCGACTTGACAGCCTTGATTCAAGCAGAGGGTATCGGAAGGCCTCCTCTACAGTGGGCATTGAGTGGCTTTGGTTTGCAGCTATGGTATCCCTGGATGCCATGTATAGGTGGTCGACGAACGAGGCTCACGGAGCGAGAGGCAATCATCTATTTGTTGCTTGGAAAGAACGCTAAGGTCAACACGTCCGCAGAGCTTCAAGACTATCCAATACACACGGCGATAAAGTGCGCGCCCCCAAACGTCTTACGAGCCATGGTCGCAGAAGGGGCTAAATTTCACTCACCTGCTGAACGATGGATGTTCTCACACTCACTGGACAAAAGAAAGATGTCTATATTCGAAATGGCTGCCACGCGAGAGGTAGAAGGAGCAGAAATAATCGAGATACTAGTTGACGCAGGTGCAATGGCCGTCATGAATACATCTGACATTGAGTCCGCCTTGAACCAAGCTCTAAAGTTCTTCGGCGGAACGGATCCGAGATCTCGTCAGACTGAGGATGCCGGGAATTTTCTCAGCTCTACATCGATCAAAGGGATTCTAGAGAGGGGCCCCGGGGCCGTGGTCAGAGCTCTGCTATCCTATCTCCCCCACTTAAAGGCTGAAGACGTAGGGTATGGTCTACTTCTGCAGATGGCCGCCAGGGCTGGAGATCGCGGTTGCATGGAAGTCTTGCTTCGACACCACGTTGACGTCAATGCATCAGGATATTACTACGGGACTGCACTGCAGGCTGCTTCGCGTGTCGGCAACATCGACATTGTACAAATGCTGCTTGATGCGCATGCTGACATCAATGTCCTCCAAGGCAAATATGGCACAGCTTTTCGAGCTGCTGTTAAAGGAGAACATCTCTTTGTGGCAGAATCACTATTACGACAAGGGGCTGACGTCAACTTGTGCTCACAAAAAGGTTACGGACCTACTGAAGATTCTCAGCCGATTTTACATCTTGCAATACATCAAGGAAACGATGCTATCGCTGGAATGCTCCTCGCCAACGGTGCTGACGTAAACGCTCCAGATAATGCAAGTTGGGGCAACGAATATATTCACGATAAAGAGGCAAGCCCACTTCACGTGGCGTGTGATAAGGGCTATCGGTCACTTGCGGCGATGCTGCTGGCTCATGGTGCAGATATTGAGAAGCGAGTCGGCAAATTCCGGAGTCCGCTCCAGCTTGCGGCATCAGCGGGCCATTTTTCAGTGGCTCAATTACTTATCAAAGCTGGAGCTAACCTTGACAGCTTTGCTGACAAGAATCAAGGTACCGCACTTTCCATAGCTTCAGGCAATGGACATCGGAAAGTGGCTACAGCATTGATCAAGGCGGGCGCCTCTATAGGGGGTTCTCCAGATATGCCAAATGCTTTGGCAGCAGCCTGTCGGCAGCATCACCGTACGATCGCCGAGTATATGCTTGAGGAATTATTTGGCACTGAACATGAAGAGTCCATCTGCCGCGAGGCTCTCGCCGCAGCTTGCGCGGACCGTGACGACAAAACAACCCAGATGTTACTCGAACGGGTCAAACCTTGGTCTTCAGCAACCCTTCACCAAGTCTGTGCTGCTGGCTTGGAGGATTGTCTGACAATGATGCTGGAGAAAGGCGTTAACGTGCATGACGTAGATGACAATGGCGGCCACGCAATACATACCGCAGCAAGTCATCTACAATCAGGCATCGTACGCTTACTCATTGAACACGGAGCAGATGTCAATGTGCAAAATAGCTACTATGGCAGTCCATTGATAGCAGCGTTAGAAGGATGTTTGGCGCCTCTAATTCAAGACAAACCCGGGTATGGGTGGCTTAAGCTCATAAAGACGCTTCCCCGTGGCGAGGTCGTCAGGATCTATCGCCAACGTAACCATATTTACAACCACAATGACGTCGTCCAATGTCGGTTGATCGTCCAAAGTTTGCTAGGACAACGAGCAGACGTGACTGAAGAGATGAGGGTTTTTGGAGCAGCCATACACCTAGCGTCCTTTATTGGTGATGACGAGGTTGTGCGTCTCCTTATCGTCAAAGGTTCAAATGTCAATTCTATTGGCGGTTATTTCGAGACTCCTCTCCTTGCAGCTGTCGCTGGGCGCAACATCACAATCACCAAGCTTCTTCTGAACTCTGGAGCAAAAATCAACTATGTTTCCTCGGAACATGCCACTGCTCTACACCTTGCGTGTTCGCACGACCTTAAGCCAATAGTACGGGCTTTAATTGATCATGGAGCAGATGTGAACGCGCAGATCGACCACCACGGAACGCCGCTTTCTGTGGCCTTATTGTACGACATCAGGAACGAAGGTTGCTGGAATCGTGAGTCCCTCACAAGAGTACTACTGGCCTGCGGGAGAAAAATCGAGATCCAAGAAAGCGATCTTAAAGCTGCAGCAACCCAGAGAACTAGACGTCTACGGACCGGGACCGACAACTATTTCGAACTCTTGCTAGAGTACGATCCGAGCATGGAGCCGCCTAGTGGAAACATTGTTAACGCGGTTGTGGCCAGTCCGATAGGCTTAGCTGGCGCTGCCTCCAAAGTCCTGAAGCTGCTAGTCGAGCATCACGGGTCTATCCTTGTCACTGAGGACATGCTTAGGACTGTTCATGACCCAGAAGTGCTAGGGTTTCTGTTACAAGAAAGGCTCACTTTTCAGATTACACCAGAAATTTTGGAGGCTGCTGCAGCAAAAGAATTCACTGGGCGACGCCTTCTCCAGCTAATGATAGATTACGCATTCGATATACCAGTCACCGAATCCACGATCTTGACCGCACTCAGGGCTGGCTTACCCAAGGCCACTCGGCAAATGGCGAGTTTGAGTGGGGCAACGAAAAAGCTGGTCCAGAGTCTGCTGGAACGTAACAGCAATCTGGCCATTACTGATGGAATGCTCAGGAGCGCTTACTACTATGAGGACATGCAGTCTCTTCTGAAACATGGATCTGAAAAGTCGGTTCCCCAGGACGTACTAGACGCCGCGTCATCCGACGGTTCCATGAGTAAAGATCTGATACCACTTTTACTCGGTCATGACCCCAGCCTCAGGATCTGCCCAAGCCTAATTACCAGAGCTATGTTGAACTGCTATGGCATGGTTCCGCCGCTGGAGGTCTTGTTGAATCACGATCCGGACCTTGTCATCACTGAAGAGGCTATCTTATCAGCGGTTACGGCAAACCAGCGCGACGAACGCAAGCGGCATGTAGCGGAAGTGCTCCTCGCACATGGTCGAAAGATCGACTTTAAAGAGAATGTCCGCTCTGCTATCGATAGGTGCATGGGTTACCATAATCAGAAGCAGCTAAGGTCGTTATGGTACAGCTTAGAAAAGCATGCCCTTTGAATATATGAGATCACCTTTCAGCGCCCCGTATAAGATACATACGGCATTCATTTGGGACTAGAGAAAGTCCGGATAGGAAGATTGATGTTTATCTCGTTGGCAATTTGGGATATCCCTTTGCTCTTTTCCGATCGTTGAAGAGATTGAAAACCTAGGAGCTTAAGGACACCTTTGGGCTTCTTCAATAAGCCAAATTCTCGCATAGAGGTATGTATTCTGGAGCGGTGTGAATTTTAATCGGGGAGGAAGTTGCATGTTTCCTGAAGCTATCGAAACGAGTAGTCTAAGTATTCCGTGATACTGCTCCATTTCGCATGTTTGGTTGGAACCTAAGGAGGCTTTGGATTTCAGGCAGCAGGAGCCATATGGCTGAGCCTGAAGATATTGGAGGCATATTCAGGTAGCAGCCTGCTAGCGTAAACACGGGTGGACATATAAAGCCGAGCTGCAAACCCCCACGCTCGCCAATCTGAGTCGGAAGCTGCATCTGTCATTTCGAATTTGGAAACAATCCGAGAGCAGATCGTTTCTTGGATGCCCATAATGAAAGTCTCTTACTTCCAATTCGCAGCAATTTCACTCTTGTCGGAACTATGCCTCTCGCTAAGTCTTCCCTCACATACTCATACGCTTTCCCTACAGATCAAGTAAGAGCAAGCGATGTGAGGTACGTACTTTGGCGAGATGATTTTGACACTTCCAACAGCTCAAGCTCGCCACTTTCCCTAGTACCACCCAAAGAATTTGATTACCACATCTCAATCTACCGTGCCCAAACCCCGATAGACGAAACAGCAGCATATATGAATCTATTAGCCGCCATGGATGAGCTGGCTTTCATGCCCAAACAGCTTTCGTTGGATGTAGGTCGTATGTGGTCGCTCCCAACGTATCACTTGTGTGTCATGGTCAAAAGCAAAGAGATTCGCTTCGCTGTTTGGGGGCTTTTGTATGTCTTTGAAGCGCTCTATAATAGACGTCCGAAGTTGCGTCCGATGACTATTGATATGGCTTGGGAGGGGAAATATGTGGGGGAGGTGCATGTCACTACTGATTGTCTTAGAAGCGGTATGCTGGTCTCTAATGGCGGTGTTGGTATGGGTAACACGCTTTTGAATACAACCGCGGCCATTGGAGGAGGGAGAAGAGAGGTACAGTATATCCTGACCCCGAACGGCGGGCCTGTCACGATTGGCGATATTTTCCACGTCGCGATGAGCACTTTGGCGGATTCGGCGGAGAGAGGCGTTGAAGTGCCATTCATTAGCATTGAGGACGACGGCTTGGGGTTCGAGTTCGCAGCGGCACTTGATCGGAGTGGGGTGTCGATGATGACGGGGGCGGACTTGATGCGGACTGTCGTTTATGTGGCGAAGAAGATGGTTGCGGATAGGAGCTTTACAGAGGTGGGGATTCAGGTGCTGAAGAATGGACGCAGGATTGGTGAGGGACAGTTGAGAAATCCGCGGAAAGTTGCGAGCCTGTGAGGTGGAAATTAGAGCTTTGGCTGTCACGGATCCATTTTTTTTCCAGCGGACGTTGGTAGGTCCTGTGTAAGTGTGTGTCTCCATGGCAGCAAACTCCCAACGCCGCTGGGACTCTTCCTCATATCGCCATCTCAGCCTAACATTGAACAGGCGCACATCATATCCAGAGCAGCATCTCAATCGTTCCTCCCCTAAACCCTTCTAAACCTTTCTTGAAACATCCATCACCCATCATACCCAATTTTTCTCCTTTCTCCACGACAGCAAGCTACTTACATCCCCCACTTTCTCAAACCACCAACTTTCTTCCCTCATCTTCCTACAAAACAATCCATCAAAGTTTTGAATACATATATCGCTACGCAAAAAAAAATCCATCACTTTCCCAGAGATCATTTCGCAGGGATCAAAATGGGGGTTTATGCTCGTGTGGTTGATTGAGTTTGCGAGAGTGATGAGTGGTAAAGAGGGTGAGAGAGGAGGGGATTATGAGATCATGTTTATGAGTTAGGGTGGAGTTGAGGTATAACATAGAGAAAACGGGGATGAAGGTGACGGAGGATTAGACGTGGAGAAAAGGGGATCAATTAACTAATACTAGATATACTATTCTAAAAGTAAACTCGTATACCTAGAATTAATAATAATTAATATTAATAAGGTACTAAATCTATATATATATACTATTATAAATAATCTAAATAAATATTATAAGTAATACTATTAATTAAGGCCTTATTATATAATTATAATAGGGATATTAAGTAATTTCCTCTTTATTAGCTCTAGAGAATATATATATATAATATCCCTATAAAGTAGTATACTACTTGAAACTAACTTAAATATTTTAATCTTACTATTAAATATATACTTGATATTATTATATTTAAAGTACTTCTTTATAAATCTATTATATTTATTATATTAAATAGTATACTTTAAGAAGACTTTAAAGTTATTTTAAAAGATAAGATAGAAGCTCTTAAAATAACATCTTATTTATATTTTAAGTATATTAAATATAAGCTTAATAAGGTTATAATTTAATAAATAAAAAGGTAAATACTTAATAAGATAATCCTTCTACTTAATAATTAAAATAATTAAAATATTAATATAAATATTAATATTATTTAAGATAATAATACTTTACTCTTAAGAATACTTATTATATAATAATAATAATTAATAATTAATTAATTAATAATTTTATTATTAATATATTAACCCTTTTTAATTCTAATATATAAGAGGTAGTTCTTAATAGTATAAGTAGGTAAGATATTATATAGATTACCTTATCTCATATTACTATAATAGTAAGTAGATTTATTAATAGGTATATATATTATAAATTATTATATTATTTAAAGCTTAAATAAAGACTTATTAATAAAGATAAGCTACTCTACTTTTACCTTTTTAATAAATATTTATTAGGTAACTTATAATTTTTAACTTTAAGGGCTTATATATTAACCCTTCTTATAAGAGATCTTAATATCTTTAAGAGCTTAAAAGTTAATTAATTAATAAATAAATAAATTTTATTTCTTTATTAAGTAATAAGCTAGCTCTTCTTAAAAAGTTATAACTTCTAATACAAGTAATTAAGTAGTATACTAAGAGTAGTAGATATTATTAAGTAACTTTACCTTATATAATATAATTAATAGTCCTTTTTAAATAGTAGTATAACTTTATAATAATAGGGGTAATAAGGAAGGGAGGGATAGAGGTAAGAAGCTAGATCTAAAGCTATTATATTAATTAAATAATAAGGTATTAAAGGATAAGTATTAATAACTTTATAATTATCTAATTAAGTTATATTTTAATATTTATAATAATTATAATATATTACTTAATACTAGTATAAGAGTTACTTAGATTTAATAGTAATTTACTAATAAATTTAAGTAGGATTTACGGGGTTAGGAGCTAAGTCTTATAATAGGGCCAATGACATTAAAACTGTATACGCTAAATGGAGCCTAAATTAGCAGCCTTATAGCCGGCTAAAGCTTCTTGCTTTGAAAATCATTAATATTCTGTCGAGGCGAAGCGGCTCGCGGCTCTCTCCAAACACATTAGTTGGAACGCTGACGATCTAGAAGCGGATATACAACAACAGAGGCGTTTTAACTTATTGCGCGCAATCCCAGCAGCCAGTGTGAGAGACTCTTCGACCACACGAGGTTTAGCGCCTTGCGAGATTCCCTATGAATCTGGAGAAGGTATCCACTTGATATGTAATCGACGAATGTTCAAAGCTTGAGCTGTCCCATGATCCGCAACATGTTCGTAATTTGGTTTTGACAAGTTTAGCGTGAGGTTGGCATATGATATCGCCATTCGTGCGGTAACAGTCATTCCGGTCATTGTTTGAAATGGCATGAAACCAATTTGATTGAAGGCCGCTGCCGAATCATTCTTATACGGAAACTAAGAGCTCGAAACAGAAGTCAACAGTACGAACAATGCATGGGCTCAAAGATTGAAATCAAAGGTAAGAGGCATGTCGGAATACGAAATATGAAATAATCCCTGGTAGTCCAGAGTGGAGACTCTCACAGCGCGATCACTTATAATGAGTAGCATGATAAGTCACAAGTTTCCTTGGCAGCCCATGGCAATATTAAGACAGCCCGAGGTTCACTTAGGACACCTCGTATTACATGATAATGTAGACGTCGACGTACTGTTCAGCTATGTTGCACTCGGAAGATATTTTGAGCTCGTGGTGGCGAGGATTCAACTTGGAGGTGACATGCCATACAAGCACTAGAGCGTCTCCTCTCACCCAGTCTTGAAAGAGCATGCCATGATCATCCCGATGGTTAAGAAGCAGTCGTAATGCTGAAAGAACCATCCACCAATCGGCAAGAGGCTCAACACGAAGAGCCTCATGTTGAGCCTCAAAGTTTCGTGCTAGCCCGTAATAGAGGGGTTAAAGCGGGGATCATCGTGAGTCTCCGCAGATGCGAGTATTTGAGATGCGGCGAATAGCAAAGTAAAAGTCTCCTATATCTTTAGGAATCAACCCCATAATTTCCATCGCGAGGCCCTGGTATCTTTGAGTACCGCGTTACTGTTGCCACGATGTCCGGATTTCCCTCCCTCAAGCCAGCAATGACCGTCATGGTAAGCAGACGCTCGTTTGAAGTCCTAAGGCTCTCTTTCGTTCAGCAACAGCCTTCCTGATGCTCCTCAGGTCGAGATGGGCGGCATAACCCCAGTCGGTATCTTGCGTCCTTCCCACTCCGCCATTGTCGCAGCCTACTAAGATGTCACAGGCTCGCAATCTAGAGGCACTCCCCTCGCCATCGCTGTATAATCCCCTTCATCCTTTCTCCCCTCGCGCTTTCTCATCATGGTAGGCAATGACCGGAGGCTCCTTGAAATCCGAGTCCAATTACTCCCCATCCATTGACGCCGAATGGATCGGCACCGGCAATGATTATATCCACCACGACCCAGACGGAAAGAACATGCGGCTGGACGCCCATGCCGTTGTGAAAGATAAGAGCGGCTCATATCTGTATGTCCATTATTCTGGGGTAGTGGAGATCACGCCGGAGCTGGGGATGATTTTGGGTGGAAAAGAAGAGGCGAAAACGACGGAATTTGGACATTCGTTCATCGAGATGAGATTTGAGACTGGTGATGAAAAGCTGAAGGAGCTGGAGCTTGGCACGTTTGTTGGGGCGGGGAGGTTCGTGGTGGCAAAGGATAAGCCGGTTGTGGTGGAGTACAGGGTCAGCCAGGTTGTAAAAGGTTCTTGAAGATCGTTGAAAGAATCTCGCCATCGATCAGTGTGCGGATAGAGTCATAGCGGGCGTAATGGCAACAATGTCGCAAGCCATTGATTATTCGTCATCCAGGTGAAAAGGTTGTATCTTGTCTGACTCCATCATGTGCTGCCTCTGGCTTCTTTCTCCAACCACCAACCCAGCGTCGTAACGCCCACGTATGTTCTTTGCCGGCCCATTTTCTCAGTCCGCTCCAACGTGTTTTGCCACCTCTCGCCCATAGTTGCAAGCTTGACCAACATGGTCTCCATACCCTCGCAACTGCCCACACCAGTGCGATTAAGGCGAACGTACTAGTCACAGCCACCAGCACGCTCAATAACGTCAGTGTGCTGACATTGCAACCGAGCTCGTTACCTCTGAGTTCCCATCGTTCCGACCGAAGTGGGCAGATGTCCGGTTTATAGATTGGTGTAAGGAGGGGCCAAGTCGCTGGGTTGGGGATACAGGTTGATGACTGACCGAGTCAGCGGGCTCTGCTTGAAACTCCAAGGTCATGAACTAGGGTAGAGGTACGATCGGGCACCAGCTGCAATGGTATTTCGTGTGCAAGCAAGTGTAGCAGTCCTGTAGTCGCCAACAATGGGGGAGGAGGAAGTCGGGACTGTGAGGGTCAGGAGGTCGAGGGGGAGGAATGGTGATGTCATTGGGCGCGAGCAATTGCTGTAGACTCGAGCTTACGATCATAGCGCCATATTGAAGACAGAATGGGTGGTGGGAATCACTATTATATCCTCATCTACACGCAGCGGCTAGCGAGGCAAGTGAGCCGAGAAGCGCCAAGGGCTTGGCAGTCGCAGTAATCCTTGCAGACAACCGAGGACGACAACTCAGTATGTCCGCCATCATCATGCAGTTGGACCACGAGTCACATCATCTTCATGGAGAATATCTGATGTCATGTCTGGTAATTCGTAAACATACATAGGTCTCTGCGCCCCTGAAATGAAATATACTCATACCAACGCCACTACAAACCAATTATACAAATCCCAATTACGGTGCAAAATCTTAGCACAGATTCCTTGACAACAGTGCTCGCATGGCTCGCAGCTCCTAGGACTCGGGACTCATTCATATCATCACACTCGTAACAGCGTCCAGGACCTTAGACTGTCGTTCATGAGGGTTTTCTCCTCCCCGGATACCACTCTACCTTTCCCACTTCGCCATCTGCATACCTCAAGACTTAGTCTTAGAGCAATACTCAAGCTTGTTGTCCCTGCATCGTCGTGCCAACGAAGGAGCTTCGCTGGCGGGTGCGACCCCTCGAAGGCTCGTCGTCCTTTGCGGCACCAGCGTCACCGTTGTCAGTCACGGTACACGTATCGTCGCTATCTTCCTCATCGCTGTCTGCCCCGATGACGAATGTGGCACTGGACCCGCTCTGCAGACTTTGATGTCGACTATCGCCCAGATCGGGCCAATTAGAATTTCTTCTGGCATTTCGACGTTGAAGCTCGCATTCTCCAGCTCGGAATCCTTGCATACCGATTATCGTATGAATGACTGGCGGATGGGACACGACTCTGGCACGCTGCGCTATCCGAGGGATGAAATCTTCGTCGTCGCTCTCGTCTGAATCTATCGATATCGGCCTCCGCACTGCACTTGAGATGGTGCTTTGTACCTGAGTGTGCATTCGGGCACGTTGGAGGATACAACTCTCGCATGAACTTATGCTCCGTGCTGTTCTGATTGATTCATTGCTCCTGTCTGTTCCTGTCGGCGTCAACTCGCGCTCGCCATCCAAGCTGGTTCTCCGCTCTTGACTATGCATCTGTGGTGTGTTCGAAGGACCCAGCATTTCTTCCCGGTATGATATGGTGCTCCATTCTCGATCATGGCCTTCTGGTCTATCGAGGCATACGATCCTGTCCATAGGGTATGGAGTCATGCTCCGCTCTACATTGTGCCTTGGTGACTCTGCGGAAACCGGAGATACTCCCCTATCATAGGAGCCGGTGCTTCGTCGTGAGCTATTCATTTGAGGCTCTTCAGGCCCCTTGTGGAACATGCTGAAGGAAACACCTCTAGCTCTGTGTGTTGTCAACTCCATGCCATCTTCCGAAAGCCTAGGATCGCTATCCCCCTGCTTCCACCATCTTCGCCCATTTGGATATGATCTTGGTTTTGACTTTCTAGCCTGCTCTGGATCTCCTCTCCTACATCCCCGTTTCCGACGGAAGATGCAGAAAATTATCAGGCCTAGGAGACCTAGAAGAGCAAGACCGCTAAACGTCCCCAGCAATGCGTTCCTGCACCTGACATTGCATCCGCCCAGTTTATCCGAGGTAGCATGCTTGCTGTGCCCTCTATCACTGTCGTTAGGTGGTATATATGGACTCTGACTGTGTGGATTATACCCGGATATCTTCGGCGGCTTTGGCAGTTTTACCGGTCTTCTTGTGGGCCCAACCTCAGGACCGATCGGTGGGCCAGCTCCTGACTTGGAGTCCGTCGGCTTCAAGCCTGAATTGGGGGCTAATGGTGATATCGGTGGTAGTTCTGGCTTGTGATACGGAGGTACTGAGGTTGGCTTCTTAGGCGTAAGCTTGGGTGCTGGTTGGGTTGCTGCTGGCGGCGTCTGTTTCACGGGCCTTCCTGCTCCCAATGACGAGCTGGAGGGACCTTGTGATCCTTCACTTGAGCTCGATCCGCCGCCACCTCTTGCTCGTGTCATCCCACCCGAAAGCTGCCTTGGAATGATATGCTCGGATCTGCGCTGGCTAGATCGAAGCTGCTGAGGTAAAAGGTCGATATCACGATGTTCCGAGGGTATTGCCTGTATGCGAAGGTCCTCAGATTTGGATTCCTCGGGTCGAAACACCTCAGTCATCCACTCCTCAGAACGAACGCTCCTTTCGCTGAATTCAACTGGACTCCGACTCCTAAGGCGAGAAATTGCGGATAAAGGCGCTGCAAGCATTGTGATGAGGGTGGCGATGAGAAACATGACGCAACGAATCTACGATTGGTGTATGGCTTTCCTCGAAGATGGTCTTGATTGTAAAGATTGTACAGAGCTTCAATTACAAGGTAAGTCAGTGGGGGTATGTCTCTGCGTTCTGCAAATGTATTCTGATCAAGGAAGAAATGCTGTGAAAAATGTGCGATTTTCATACGGAACAAATGTGTCACAATCTCTGAGCAGGTTGTGCATTGTTGAGAGAGCTAGCAACAGCTATAGCTCATACTTTTTGCCAGAGCTATCGGAAAATCTGATCAGGTGTCCGCCACCTACCATGGCAATGCTGGTAAATAAACGGCGACAAATGGATCCGCCCAATAGATGAGGACGCCAAGTTGTGTGGATTCCACCTTTTCTTCTAAACATAGCTAAGCTTTCACTCTCTAGCAAAAATCATTTGATGGCACTCGGTTATTCTTTGCCTACCATAGCGTTGTTGCGAACGGCAATAAGTGGACCTCCCCAACAAACATCTATGCCAAGCCCGTGGCTTCCGCATTTTCCAGAGAATCTTGAGAGATAGGTAAGTATAGCTCTGATGAGAGCTTTGCAGAGGTGCATATATGCGAATTTCCACCTTCCGCGGTTCTTGTTACTGCGCAGTGGTGATAGGTGGACTTGCTAATGGGTTAATTGCCAAACTTCACGGAACGTCCCGGTTCCGAGCATGCCAAAATGCAGTACCCGACGGGAGCCTAATTCTACCTTGGTCATGTGATATACCTTCTGGCTATGGCCCGATTTCCCAGACCATTAACGTCCAGGTCCAGGCATTGCATTAGGATCTCGGCTGATGCTCGGCCTCTTAGTAATGCTTCAGATGCTATCGTTCTGTTTGCTGACGGAGTGACGCAACTGCCTGCCAGTGAACGGGCATCGATGCAATAGTTCAGAACGCCATTGGGCTTTTACTTTAACCTTGAGGCAACTAATCCCATACTACCAACCCCTCTAGCGGCTGAAGTCAAGCACAAGATTACCCACCTATCCTACTCTAGACTCTTCTTGATAAGCTTTCTTGCTGTTTTTCATTTTGGGATTCTCCTCACTGCCAAAAGTTTTCTATGCCGAGCACACTACTAGAACTTACAGGACGCCACACTTTCCTAAGAAATTTTCGAGTTTACCACCCATATTTCGGGACTACCACACTCGCGTACAAGCCACACAAACAATCTAATTTGGGACTCTCTGTCGCCGAAGCTCCCAAGACACAGGCTTAAGGGATCCCGGTCAAGTCCCAGGGCCCATTGAGGGTTGCCATAGGTAAGCCCCGGCTACCAGGGAAGCGCCAAGTGTCCCTAGCTCTAGGTGCGGGTTTCCCGGGATCTTGTGTATGCATATTCCGATATCCATGGTCGGCTGAGATGTCCGGGAGAACACTTCGGAATAACCATGGACATTATACAACAACAGATCATTGATTTCCAGAATTGCTCGATTGAGGCTGAACACGAAGACGATGTTGGGCCCAGCACGCAAATGTGGTAATATCTCGAGATATGGAAGTAGGTGAGGTGAGGTGAAGCCTTTCTAGTGAAATGTTGTATACTTGCAATTTCCCACTCAGTCAACAGTTCCATCGTGGGGATAGCTTCAAGAAAAGATACCCACAAATAATTACACCTATCAAAAGGAATCTCCAAAGGCCGTTTGGGACTCCATACCTTACCTCACCTTACCGTGGCCTAAACGCGTACCTCTTAGATCTCGACTTATTTATCCAGCTGTCGCAGAATTCTGAGAATCGAGAGTACAATTGACAGCCGTCAATCCATGCATCTTGATGAATGATTACGAGTAATCATCCTTCCAGCTTTCAACCAACCTACCTCAATCATTTAGCCTCATCACATCTTTAAATCCAGTTTCATCTCATATCCCTGTCCACCCTATCCCCCATCCCCCCACATCCCTTCTCCTCTCCCCTCTCCCCTCTCCCCTCTCCCCTCTCCCCTCTCCCCTCTCCCCTCT